>Ga0181533_1000290_pt1 | contig 67303 bp, 47 predicted proteins | sample PEATcosm2014_Bin_45_FD_119772 | JGI IMG/M metagenome (GOLD analysis project Ga0181533, IMG submission 119772) | Peatland microbial communities from MTU Mesocosm Facility, Houghton, MI, USA - PEATcosm2014_Bin11_60_metaG | ecosystem: Environmental > Terrestrial > Soil > Wetlands > Peat | place... | reverse complement strand
TTGTTACTGCTGCCGTCTATGTGTTTGAGGCGGCTCGCCGTCCTGCGCATCCAGCCGCCATCGCGTGGAGCCTGGTGCTGGTTCTGCCCGGCCTTGCGTTGCGCGCCGCCGCATCGGGCACGGTGAAAAAGAATCGCGAACTCGCTGTAACCGGTCCTTACGCGTACACCCGCAATCCTCTCTATCTGGGTTCGATGCTGATTGCCGCGGGCTTTGCCGTGGCCCTGCTCAGTTGGCCGCTGGCGCTGCTGCTCGCGGCAGGCTTCGCCGTCATTTACATTCCCGTGATCGCCGGGGAAGAGCGATTTCTCCGCGACACTTTTCCCGGTTTCGAGGACTACTGCCGACGGGTTCCCAGGCTCATTCCGCGCCTTACTGCGGCCAAGGCCGAAAACGGTCGAGCAGTTCCGGGCGATGCACTGGCCGCCGATACTCCTCCCGGAGGCTTCTCCTTTGCCCTCTACCGCCAGCATCGCGAGTACAATGCTGCATTAGGGGCCGCACTGCTTTACTTGAGTTTGCTCTATCTTCGGCCGGCGCTGGAGGTTCTTTTCGACCGGTTCAGATAAGCGCATTCCGCATCCGCAGAGTCCAACGAAACAGGATTCGTCTAACCCATAAGGAGCCGTGCCGAACATTGAAGACACGCGCGAACGCAGTCAGCTTTTTTTGCGCTTTAGCCCTGGCAGCAGCGGCCTTTGGCCAGCAGGCCACCACGCTTGCTCCGCCGCGCGCCGGCTACAGCTTTCCCCAGAAGCAAACCCTCACCTACGCCGTGGATTGGCGTGTCTTTCCCGCGGGCACCGCCGTCATCCACTTCGAGCAGGCCGGCGATCGCGAGCGCATCGCCGCCTCGGCCGACACCGTCGGCGCCATCAACCTGCTGTTTCACGTGGCGGACCGCTTCCAGTCCGACTTCGACCGCCAGCGCGGCTGCACATACGATTTCGACAAGCAGACTGTGGAAGGACGCCGGCAAATCAACTCCACGCTGCGGCTGGACTATGCGAATGCGAAGTCGATCCTGGATGAGAAGAACCAGGTAACAGGACAGACCAAGCACCTGGAAGCAACGGTCAACGGCTGCCTCACCGATCTGCTAAGCGGCGTGTTCTACGCCTCGTCGCAGCCGATGGCGCTGGGTCACAACTTCGTGATTCCCGTGGTCGACGCCACGAGCACCGTGCTGGTGACCATGAAGGTTGAGGGACGCGAAGAGATCAAGACTTCTCTAGGCACGTTCAAAACGCTGCGCGTGCAGCCCACCGCCGACGCGGGCGTGGTGAAGAATCGCGGCAACATCTGGATCTGGTACACGGACGACGAGCGGCATTTGCCGGTGCAGATGCGCGCGCGGCTCTTCTGGGGAACGATCACGTTCCGGCTGATCGGGAATGAAGCCAAGTGAAGAAGTGAACCGTTGGCTGCGCGCCGATCTCACAGTCTCACAGAATCACACAAACTGTGAGGATGTGAGATTTTTTCGCGTAAGCGGCTGATTTTGCTGCGATTCCGAGGTTTCACAGTTTCACAACCCGTCTTTCGGCCGGCGTGGCCGGCAGCCTCTAGCTTCTAGCTTGTACCCGGGGGGAGGGGGGGTGGGGGGTGGGGGGAGAGTAGTAACTAGCCGGCAGGGAGTCGACAATCGTTGTGCGCGAGCGGATTGTCTGAGCCTGGAGGCAGTTCATAGAACGATTGTGCGCCGGAAGGGCGAAATTATCTGCAAATCCCGGCAAATTTCTTTGCGGTGCGGAGCGCGATCCGAAAGTCCTTGCAGGTGTACACTTTCTCTTCGCGAAGTTAAGGTTTTTGCACCGCGCGATGAGGGTTTCTATGCGTCTTCGTTCATTCTTTCTGGTTCTTGCCGCGGTTTTCGTACTTCCCGGTCTCAGTTCAGCTCAAAACAGCGCTTCTGCGGGCGGTACTGCGCCGGCGGGGCAACAGCCTGCGGCCACCGGGAGCCCCACGACTTCTTCCGCGAAGCGGCCGATGACGTTTGAGGACATGATGGCGATGAAGCGGCTGGGAGATACGGCCGTTTCGCCGGACGGGAAGTGGCTGGCGTATTCGGTGACCACGGTCGATTTGGCGAAAAACACTAAAACGGCAGAGTTGTGGATGCAGCAAATCTCCGGTGGCGAGCCGTTCAAGATCGGCGTTGCCCAGCCGGGCGACAGCGGTGTGCAGTTTGCGCCCGACGGGCACGCGGTACTCTTTCTTTCCGGTCGAGAGAATGGGCAACAAATCTGGATTGCGGATTTCGATGCGGCGACGGGCGCGACGAGCAACGCCAGAAAGCTGACGGCGATTGCGACGGAGGCGGACAACGCGAAGTGGTCGCCGGACGGGAAGTCGATTGTGTTCACGTCGGCGGTTTATCCGGATTGCCCGGCGATTTCGACCGCGGATTTTGCGACGGGCAACACGTGCAACACCGGCCGCGACAAGGCGGCAGCCGCGAGCCCAGTGAAGGCGCAAATTTTCACGCACCTTTTGTATCGGCACTGGGACCACTACACGGGAGACAAGCGGTCGCATCTCTTTCTGGTCTCGGTTGATGGCGGTGGAATACGCGATCTGAATCCCGGCGATGTGCACGATGTGCCGCCGTTTTCGCTGGAGGGGAGTGGCTGCGGCTGCGATTTTTCGCCGGACGCCAAGGAACTGGCGTTTGCGGAGAATGTGGATGCCGTGCCGGCGATCTCGACCAGCGTGAGCATTTTTACGCTCGATTTGACGAATCCGGCGGCTAAGCCGGTGAAGGTGAGCACTTCGGCGGGCGGGAACTTTGATCCGGCGTATTCGCCGGATGGAAAATGGCTGGCGTGGCGGAGCCAGGCGCGGGCGGGGTATGAGAGCGACAGGTTCAGGCTGATGCTCTACGACCGCGCAACCAAGACGATCAAGGAGATGATGCCCGGATTCGATCAGTGGGTGGACGAGTTCACGTGGGATCCACGTTCATTTGCAATTCATGTCGCAAGCAGCTACCAAGGTGAGACGCAGCTCCTTACTGTGGATATTCCGCAGGGCAGCTATATCGCGATGGGCGCAACGGAGGGGGAATTCAGCGATCTCAAGCTTTCAGCAGATGGATTGTTTCTCTTTGCAAGTGCGATGCATGTGACCGCACCTTCGGAGGTTGTGGTTTTCGATCTTCGCAGCGTTCATATGAACACCAGCCAAACTGCCACACTCGGATCCCTGGGACATCCAATTAACCCGGAGAGACAATACAAATCCGCAATCGTCTTCAACGAATACGCTTTGACCCACCTCAACGACGCGCTTCTCGCACAACTCGACCTGCCGGAGATGGAATCGTTCTGGTTTACGGCTGCTGACAAGACGAAGCTCGAAGGCTTCCTCATTCGGCCGCCGGGGTTTGATGCGGCGAAGAAGTATCCGGTGAAGTTTTTGATTCATGGCGGGCCGCAGGGGAACTGGGGCGACGATTGGAGCTACCGCTGGAATGCGGAGCTGTTTGCGGCGAACGGATACGTCGTGATCATGATCAACATGCGCGGTTCGACGGGGTATGGGCAGGCGATTGTGGACGGCGTGAACGGCGACTGGGGCGGGAAGCCGTTTACCGACCTGATGGAGGGACTGGATTACGCGGAGCAGCATTACACCTTTATTGATAAGGACCGCGAGTGCGCGCTGGGCGCGAGCTACGGCGGATACATGGCGAACTGGGTCCTTGGGCATACCAATCGCTTCAAGTGCATCGTGAGCCACGACGGCATGTTCGATGCCGAGTCGGCGTTTGGGACGACGGAAGAAGACTGGTTCAACATCTGGGAGTTTAAGGGACACCCGTGGGACTACTACGGCAAGCCGGACGCGGAGAATCCTTACAGGAAGTGGTCGCCGTCGCTCTATGCGAAGAACTTCAAGACGCCGACGCTGGTGGTGCACGGGCAATTGGATTACAGGCTGGACGTGAGCGAGGGGTTCCAGTTGTTTGACACGCTGCAGATGCTGGGCGTGCCGTCGAAGATGCTGTACTTTCCGGATGAGGGGCACTGGGTGCTGAAACCCAAGAACTCGCAGCTCTGGTGGAAGATGGTGAACGATTGGGTGGATGAGTGGACGAAGAGCAGCCATTAGCTATTAGCTTTTAGCTGTTAGCTTGTTCGTGTTGGAGCCGGTTGTTGCGGGTTAACCCAGACTTCGACTTCGAGGTTCCCGCTTTCCCGGGTTTCAAAATCGAGACCTGGGGCGCCCGGCATACGAAAAGCAAAGGCAAAAGCAACCGCAGGTCCTCGGTTCCGTTTGGCGCCAGGAAACGCGCCAAACTTCGCTCAGGATGACATCCTGTTTTGGTTGCTCAGGATGACACAGTATTTATGGTTCGAACTTTGAAGACGGGACAGTAAAGGCCAGGAGCAAGAAGCTGACTCTCCGATCGAAATCACGGAAGGCACGCGAGCCGCTGAATGAAGCGGGGCTGTACGACTATGCCGTAAAGGCGCTGGGGCGGCAGATGCGCACTGAGGCGGAGCTGCGGCGGCTGATGGGGACGCGGGCGGAGCCGGGAGAGCACGGCGAGGCGGCGGTGCGGGCTGTTGTGGCACGGCTCAAAGAAAATCATTATCTGGACGATCAGTCCTTTGCCGAGACCTACGCGCGGCTGCGGCAGGAGAACGAGAAGCTGGGCGCGCGGCGGGTTCGCAACGATCTGCAGCAGAAGGGCGTTCGCGCCGAGGTGATTGAAGAGGCGATGGGCGCGCGCTACGGCGAGACCAACGAGGAGACGCTGGCGCGCGAACACCTGGAGCGGAAGCGGATCAAGAAGCCGACGAACGAGAAGGAGACGGCGCGAGTGGTGCGGCGGCTGATGGCGGCGGGATTCGCGACGGGGACGATCTACAAGATTCTGCGGCGGTGGGACGTGCCGGTGGAAGAGCTGGCGGGGCTCGAAAATCTGGAGGCGGAAGGGCGGGAGGAATAGCGCGTTTACGGCAACTGAAGAAGCGACAGGCCTGAAATTTGAAAGTCCTTTTGATTGTCTGTCGCGACGGGAGACCCGATCTCCATTGCCGTCGCGGCCACGAGCATGTCGAGAATGCTTCGCGTCTGTCCTTGACGGCGAAACGCTGCCTTCAACAACCCGGCGCGCACTGCAATCGCGGCGGAAACGGGAATCTGGTCAAGTCCAGCCAGGAACGTGCGCGTGGCGGGCTCTTCGCCGGGCTGCATCCCGCTGTAGACCTCCGCGATGTTCACGGTGGAAGTCGCCAAGGTGTGCCCGGAAGCAACCAGGGCGGCAAGCAGGGAGCGCCTCTGGTTACGGTTCCTCAATGTGTCGATCAGCACTGTCGTATCAAGCAGAACCGTACCTGGCTGGCTCATAACGGATCGAGATTCTCGTTTCGGCCGGTGAGCCGGGTGCTGGGTTGATTGCGTAGCGAGCGCACCCACTCGATCGTGCCCATTTCGGCGAGCTCGGGATGGTCTTCATCACGCCAAACGGCCTCCTCGCTCTTGAGAAATGCCAGGAGCTTCCGTCTTTTGACCTCCTTGGCGGTCGTTTCGACAATAAAGGCGCTTCGCCCGCGGGGCCCGACGAGTTCGTCGATCTCCTTTGCAAGCTCGGAGGGGAGCACGATATGGGTTCTCTGAGTAGCCATATACTTCGCCCACTTGGAATGGGCCTAGATCAATATAGCACGATCCGAGTGGTCTTGCCCGTGCCGGGTGCGGTTGTGCCTTGTGGCCAATTACACTGGTTAAGCCATGCAATTCCGCTCGGGAAATGAGATACGGGAGCTGTTTCTGCGCTTCTTTGAGACGAAGGGGCACCGCAGGGTGCACTCTTCCTCGCTGGTGCCTGCCAACGATCCGACCCTGCTGTTTACCAACGCGGGGATGAACCAGTTCAAAGACCTTTTTCTGGGCGCGGAACGGCGCGAGTACACGCGGGCGACAACCTCGCAGAAATGCGTGCGCGCGGGCGGCAAGCATAACGATTTGGAGAACGTGGGCTTTACGCGGCGGCATCACACGTTTTTTGAGATGCTGGGCAACTTCTCGTTTGGGGACTACTTCAAGAAGGACGCGATCGATTTCGCGTGGGAGCTGGTGACGGACGAGAAGTGGATGGGCCTTCCCAAAGACCGGCTGTACGTGACGATTTTCGAGGGCGCCGACTCCCCGGGGTGGAATGTTCCGCGCGACGACGAGGCCGAGCAGTTCTGGATCGAGACGGGTGTCCAGAAGGACCGCATCTTTCAGTACGGCCTCAAAGACAACTTCTGGCAGATGGGCGAGACGGGGCCGTGCGGGCCGTGCAGCGAGATTTTCTACGACATGGGGATCGAGGCCGCGGAGACGCCCGGTGTGGACAAGCCGTTTGGGCAGGACGATGCGCGGTACGTGGAGATCTGGAATCTGGTCTTCATGCAGTTCGATCGCTCGGCCGTGACGGATGCGGCGGGGAAGACGACGTACAAGCTCACGCCGCTACCGAAGCCCTCGATCGATACAGGGATGGGCCTGGAGCGGGTGGCGGCGGTGCTGCAAAGCAAGGTAAGCAACTTTGAGACGGACCTGTTTACGCCGTTGATTGAGAGGGCGGAGGAACTGACGGGGGTGCGAGTTGGCGAGAGCGCGGGTCTGGAGACCCGCACGACAGCCGGTCTGGAGACCGGCGCTACAAAGAACGACGCATCCGGCGAGTTGGCGGAGTTGGTGGGAAACGCGAGTCTGCGGATTATTGCGGATCATGCGCGGGCGGCGACGTTCCTGATTAATGATGGCGTGGTGCCGTCGAATGAGGGGCGCGGGTACGTGTTGCGCAAGATCATGCGGCGCGCGATCCGGCATGGGCGGCTGCTGGGGCAGGAAAAGCCGTTTCTGTTTGAGATGGTGTTTGCGGTGCGGGATTTGATGCAGGGCGCTTATCCCGAGCTGAAGGATTCGGCGGCGCGCGTGGCGAAGGTGGTGGAGGCCGAGGAGAAGCAGTTTGATCGCGTGCTGAAGTTTGGCCTGAGCCGCCTGGACGAAGAGATGCAAGGCCAATTCACCGGCGACAAGGCCTTCCACTTGTATGAGACTTTCGGATTGCCGCTCGACTTTATGGTGGATGCGGCGCGGGACGCGGGAATTGCGTTCGACCACGAAGGGTTCGAGGCGGCGCGTGCCGAGGAGCAGGCGCGGGCGCGGGCATCGTGGAAGGGCGGCGCGCAGAAGACGGCGAGTCCGGCGTTTCGCGATTTGCCGAAGACGGTGTTTGAGGGTTACCGGCAACTGACGTCAACGAACTGCGAAGTGCTGGCGATTGTGAAGGGCGGCGTGGGCGTTCCGGCGGCTTCGGCGGGCGTCGAGGTTGAGGTTGTCCTCGACCACACTAGTTTTTATGGCGACTCGGGCGGGCAGGTTGGCGATCTCGGTTTTTTCCTGGCTTTGGACGGGAATTCAGTTGTGGCGGAGATTGTTGGCTGCGTGCTGCCGGTGCAGGGCGTGCGGGCGCACAAGGCGATTCTGAAACAAGAGCTGACCGTGGGCGACCTGGTGACTACGCAAGTGGATGGAGAGAGGCGCGACGCCATCCGGCGGAATCATACGGGCACGCATCTGCTGCATGCGGCGTTGCGGCAGGTGCTGGGGACGCACGTGAAGCAGGCGGGGTCGGCGGTGCATCCGGACCGGCTGCGGTTTGATTTCTCGCACTTTGCGCAGGTGGCCGACGAGGAGTTGCAGGAGATTGAGGACATCGTCAATCGCGAGGTGCTGAAGAACGCGCGGGTGGAGACGCTCGAAGACGTGCCGATCGACGTGGCGGTGAGCGAATATCACGCGATGGCGCTGTTCGGCGAAAAGTATGGCGACAAGGTGCGGGTGGTGCGGCTGGCGGATGGTTTCTCGACGGAGCTGTGCGGCGGGACGCACACCGCGGCGACGGGCGAGATCGGGCTGTTCAAGCTGACCGGCGAGGAGTCGGTTTCTTCGGGCGTGCGCAGGATTGAGGCGATCAGCGGAATGGGGTCGCTGGACACGTTCCGGCGGGACTTTGAGCTGGCGCAGGTGGCGGGACAGTTTGTGCCTTCTGTTGAGAATTTGACGGAGGGGTTGAAGGCGAAATTCGCTTCGCAGGACGAAGAGCTGAAGCGGCTCCGCCGCGAGATTGAAGAGATGCGGATGAAGTCGGCGGCCGGAGGGCTGGATGAGGCTGTGGCGCGCGCCGTGGAAGTTGGTGGCGTGAAGGTGTTGACGCATCGCGCCGATGGGTTGGAGAGAGGGCAACTACGCACGCTAGTAGACAACCTGAAAGGGAAGCTGGGCGAGGGCGTGGTGGTGCTGGGGTCGGCGCAGCCGGAGGGCAAGGTGGCGATGATTGCCGGCGTGACGCCGGGATTGGTGAAGCGCATCCAGGCCGGGAAATTGGTGGGCGTGGTGGCGAAGATTGTGGGCGGATCGGGCGGCGGGAAGCCGGAGATTGCCGAGGCCGGCGGCAAGGATCAGGCGCAGATTGATGCGGCGCTCGCGGCTGCGCCGAAGATTGTGAGCGAACTGCTGGGGTAGGTTCGTTCACTGGCGCGGCGTGTCGTAAGCTTTCCCCATGGCGAGATTTGATGAGGATCCAGCGAAGGACGCGGCATTGCGCGTGCGCCTGCTGGAGTGGTACGCGCAGCACGCCCGAGATCTGCCGTGGCGGCAGAGTTCGAATCCGTACGCAATCTGGGTGTCGGAGATCATGCTGCAGCAAACGCGGGCCGCCGTGGTCGCGGATCGGTACCAGGAATTCATGGAGCGGTTTCCGACGCTGATCGCGCTGGCTCTGGCTCCCGAACAGGATGTGCTGGCGCTGTGGAGCGGGCTGGGCTACTACCGGCGGGCGCGCATGCTGCACAAGGCAGCTCAGTTTGTGGCGGCGCATCAAGGGGGGAATCTGCCGGCACGGGCGGAGGAGTTGCGCGCTCTGCCGGGGATCGGCGCGTATACAGCCGCGGCGGTGGCGAGCATTGCACACGGCGAGCCGGTGGCCGTGGTGGATGGCAACGTGGAACGCGTGCTCTGCCGGGTGGCGGGCTGGGAGGCGGGCAGCCGCAAGGGCGGCGGGGCAGCGCTGCGGCGGAAGATTGAGGGCCTGGCGGGGCGGCTGCTCGATCGCGCGCGGCCGGGCGACTTCAACCAGGCCATCATGGAGCTGGGGGCAACGGTGTGCGCACCGCGCAATCCGCAATGCGCGGTGTGCCCGCTGGCCGTTGATTGCAAAACACAAGGCGAACACAAGACACCGAGGCGGGCGCCGATGATGAGCCGCGCCGTGGGCTACGCGCTTTCGGTTCGAACGGAATCGGCAGCGGGAAAGCGGCGCGGACCGGGCGGGCGCGAGGTGCTGCTGGAACAGCGGCCGGCGCAGCAGACGGTGATGCCAGGCATGTGGGAGCTGCCGATGCTTGTTCGCTCCGACGTGCCGCAGAAGGATCTGCGCATGACCGTGCGCCACGCCATTATGCAGGTGAATTACTACGTGCGCATCCGAACGGTGTTTGAGGACGATATCGAGGGGATGACCGTGGCGGGGGGCGAACGCCGCTGGGTGCCGCTGCGCGAAGCCGCAGAGATGGCGCTGACAGGACTGACGCGCAAGGTGCTGGGGCGCGCGCATCTGTTTCCGGCTCGGCCGCTGGATACGATTGCGCCGGGTGCGGGCAAAGGCGCCTAAAAAACCGTGCCCTGACATTTTTTCTGCCCTTGAAGAGTTCTTCCGCAACCTGCCGAGACCCCGGTGGGTCAGGTGATCTAAATCACAGCATTTTGCATTTAAACAAAGCGTTTACGTGAATTCTGTTGACAATTGACGTGCGCAACATAGATTGTTTGCAAGAATCAAATCCTCCACCGCATGTCTACGCGAAGGCGCGCCCCCCAACCCGCTCATGAACGGTGACATTCAGCGCGACGCCGTTGCGCTTGCGACGAGGAGCCTAATATTGACCCGAGGAGAAATAGTCATGCGTCGCTTCGCGATCTGCTTTCTCTTGGTGGTTCTGGCGGCCAGTGCCAGGGCGCAATTCGATACCGCAACCGTTCTTGGAACCGTGACCGACCCCAGCGGGGCAGTGGTTGCGCACAGCAATGTCGTCTTGCGCAGCACGGCAACGGCGGTGGAGCAGACGGCGGTCACCGACGACCGGGGAGAGTACCGTTTCGTCGACATCCCGATTGGCGCTTATGAGCTGAAAGTGACGACGCAGGGTTTTCAGTCGGCTGTGGCCAGGTTCGAGTTGACCGTGGGCGCGCACCAGCGCGTTGATGTGCAACTGAAGGTCGCGGCAGCGAGTTCGACTGTAACTACCACGGCGGAAGCGGCGCAACTGGAGACCGACTCGAGCGAGCACGGCCAGGTGGTGGCGGCGCGGGAGATTGCCGCATTGCCGCTCAATGGCCGCAATTACTCTCAGCTGGTCGAACTCTCCACGGGCGTGGTTCCCAGCCCGAGCAACCTGTCTGATACCTACGGTGCGCGCGAGGGCGCGCTCAACATCAACGGGCTGCGCAGCGTTTACACCAACTACCTGCTCGATGGCGCAGACAACAACTTCTACGGCACCTCGAACCAGGGCTTCAGCAACGAGGTGGTGCAGCTGGCGCCGGATTCGGTAGCCGAATTCCGCGTGGTGACCAACAATGAAAGCGCGGAGTATGGCCGCGCGGGCGGAGCCACGATCAACGTGGTTACCAAATACGGCACCAACGAATTGCACGGGGGCGTTTGGGAGTACCTGCGCAATACGAATTTGGACGCCGAAGGCTTCTTCAAGCCTGACGTGGGCGGCAAGCCGGCCTTGCACCGCAACCAGTTCGGCGGCAACCTCGGCGGGCCGATCAAGAAAGACAAGCTCTTCTACTTCCTCGATTACGAGGGTTATCGCCAGACTTCATCCTCCACGGACGAGAATCAGCTACCCTCGTGCGCGGAACGCGGCCAGGCCGGCACCACGAGCTGCGGCGCGGCGTTTGGTTACTATCTGATCGACAATACCGACACGGGAACCGCTAATCCGTCCGGCGCGCCCTATCTGCCGGTCAGCAACCCCTGTAACTACAATGCGGGCAAGAACCCATGCAACTCTTCGACCTATTTCGGTCTCGGCCTCGGCGCCGGCCCAGCAGGATCCCAGGCCGCTGTGGGAGGCACGCAGTACCTCAACGGCCAGATTCCGGCTTCAGCCGTGATTCCCTTTGCCGCATCGTCGAACGGTGGGCTTCTGTCGTACCTGCCCAGCCCCACCAATACCAACGCGTACAACAGCTCCTTCCCGTACAACTACATCGTTCTTGAACCTCAGACCTGGGACAAAGACAAAGGCGACGCCAAGATTGACTGGACGCCGAGCGAAAAGATGCATCTTTTTGTCCGCTACTCGCAAAGCCGCGAGAACGTTGTCGCACTGGGCAGCATCCCTGGCGTAGCCGGCGACAATGGAGATGGTCAGATTTACGCGCCCATCAAGAACATTTTGGGCGGTGCTACCTGGACCATCAACCCGATCTCGGTGCTCGAAGCCCGCTTCGGCTTTTCCACCATGCAGGCCGGCAAGAAGCCGATCGAGGCCGGCGGGCCCTCGATGCAGACGCTGTTCGGCATCCCCGGACTGCCCACCGATCCCCAATACACCGGCGGCGTTACCTTTCAATACTTCATCGATGGCGGATTCACCAGCCTGGGCCGCCTGTGGACCAGCCCGCAGTATCAAAACCCGACCATATGGGATCCCAAGGCCAATTACACGCGGTTGATGGGGAGTCACAGCCTCAAGGCCGGCGTGGAGTATCAGATGCTGCAAGTGGCTCAAGAGGATCTGCATCCGGTGATGGGCGGGAACGTCTACACTTCGCCAGCCTATGGTGCGGGCTATGGCTATTACAACAAGCTCTATGGCCCCCTTACCGGACCTGTGACATCTGAGAACACCCGCATGTTCGACTATGCGGACTTCCTGCTTGGCTACCAGGCCGAAATGGGCCTCGCCAGCCCTACCATCAGCCAACTTCGCAGTTGGGGCTGGGCTGGCTATCTGCAGGACGACTGGAGGGCCAATCGCCGGCTGACCGTGAATATGGGCCTGCGCTACGAGTTCAACACGCCCATCTACGAAGCCAACAATCAACTGGCCAACTTCAATCCCACGACCCAGACCATCGTGCAGGCCACCTCGAGCAACAGATACACCATCAATCCCAATACCAGGGACTTTGGGCCGCGGGTTGGCATGTCGTTTGCCGCCGACGCCAAGACGGTGCTGCGCGGCGGTTTCGGCATCAGCTACTCGCACTGGAACCGCGTCGGCTCCAACTACCTCAGCATGAACCCGCCCAATGGCGTGGTGGCGCTGCAGGTGTCGATTCCCGGCACGGGCCTCTACAACAACGTTCAAAGCGGGTTTCCTGCCAATATGGTCAGCCCCACGAATTACAACCCGGCGTTCGATACGCTGCAATACATGCCCCCCGACTCGCCCGACACGCAGGTGCGGAGCTGGTTCGTCGGAGTGCAGCGCGACCTGACCCACAACTGGCTGGTGGATCTTTCTTACGTGGGCAATTACGGGTTAAACGAGATCATCGTGAACGACATCAACCAGGCCCCGACGGGTGGCGCACTTCCCCTTGACCTGGCGGCGGAGGCCGGTGTGGCTACTTACCCGGTGCGCGTTCCGTATGCAAACTTCAGCATGATCGCCGGCATTCTGCCCTGGGCCTATTCCGACTACGATGGCCTGCAGGCCAAGGTGGAGAAGAGGTTCTCGAACGGGCTCTACCTGCTGGAATCCTTCACCTGGTCGAAGGCCATTGACATCGCGGCGCAGGCTCTGGACGGCGGCGGCAATTGCGACAATTGCGGCAACGGCATTCCGTCGGTGCAGAATATCTATAACGTCGCGGGCGACCGAGGGATTTCAGCGTATAACCACCCCTTCGTCAACACCACCACTGCGGTCTGGTCGCTGCCGGTCGGCAAGGGCCAGTGGCTGCTGCCCAACGCCAACCGCGTCCTGGATGAATTTGTGGGCGGTTGGCAGGCTACCGGGATCGTGTCGGGGCGCAGCGGCGACCCGCTCGATTTTGACTATCGCCCGGGCCCCACCAGCGACCAGTCGGTCTCACCGCTTACCCCTGTCGACGGCCGCAACGCCTACCGGCCCAACATAAGCGGTCCCGCCATCGCGTCGAACAAGTCCTACCTGCAGTACTTGAACGTGACGAGCTTCAGCGCCCCGCCTACGGCGCCTCCGACCGGCAGCACCACGTACAACATCTTCGGTAACATGCCGCGGAATTCAATTCGTGGATACGACTACTGGGATGTCGATATGGGCCTGAGCAAGGATTTCGCGATTACGGAAAGATCCCACCTCCAGCTCCGAGCCGAGGCGTTCAACCTCTTCAACCACACCAATTTCGGCGATCCGAATACGCAAGTGCCGGATACGGGCGCAGCGCTGGTTCAGGGGCAGACTGGCAGCTTCGGAGTGATCTCATCGGCGCTTCCGGCACGCGAGCTGCAGGTGGCGGGGAAAATCACCTTCTAAATTACGATCAAGCCGCGGATTGCCTGGCGTTCACAAGGCAATGACAAAGGCCTCTTCCATGCGGAAGAGGCCTTTGTGCAGGATCGGGGTGCGGGCGGGGCCTTATCAGTAATAGTCGGCGCAGCTAAGGTAGTAGCCGCACCAGGTGCAGACCAGCTTGCAATGATGGCCGGTGAGGCGATGACCGCAGGTGGGGCAGATTTGGCAGTGGTGATCGACGGGCGACGGCTCCTGGGCACCGCCGGGCACACCACTTTGTGAGATTTCTGCCGCGGAATCGGCGGGAAAGTCGGAATTCAGGGCGCGCGGCCGCTCTGACAACATGCCCGACAGATTAGCATGGAATGATAGCGTGTGCCGCCCGTGAATTGGGCGGCGCCGACGGTTCCACGCCGGGCCCCGCCGCAACTTTCCCTTCGGCGCTCCCGGCAACCCAATCAAGCAAACACTGGATTCTTGAATCCCCCAAGGAGGGACTATGGCAAGCAAGGCAAGTGCGGTTTGGACAGGTTCACTGAAGGAAGGCAAAGGCACGATTTCGACGGCGACGGGCGTGCTCAACAACGCCAACTATTCGTTCGCCACGCGGTTTGAAGGCGCTGCCAGCGGCACCACGCCGGAGGAACTGATTGCGGCGGCGCACGCGAGCTGCTTCTCGATGGCTCTGGGCGCGCAACTGGGCGGCGCGGGCCTGACGCCCAACAGCATCGAAACCCAGGCGGCCGTAACGCTGGCCAAGGTGGATGCGGGCTTTGCGATCACGAAGATCGCACTGACCACCACGGCCAGCGTTCCCGGCGCCACCAAGGAAGTTTTCGACAAGGCGGCTGCGGACGCCAAGGCCGGCTGCCCGATTTCGAAGCTGTTTGCTAACAACACAGAGATCACGCTCGACGCGAAATTGGTGTAGACGCGGGGCTGGTGCAAGTGCGGATCTGATGGAGAGGCCGGGGCGAAGGGCCCCGGTCGCAACTCGTTGAATTCGCTGGCGGAATTTGACACCCGTTGCCGCATTTGCGAGACTCAAGGTTGCTGCCTGCTCAGCGCATCCCGCCTGAGCTGTCTCTCGTGCCGAAGTGGCGGAATTGGCAGACGCGCGTGGTTCAGGTCCACGTACTCGCAAGGGTGTGGGGGTTCGAGTCCCTTCTTCGGCACCAATAATTGAAGATTAAGCACTTAGCGCGGGTTTACCTACCTGCTGCACCATTCCCCTGCTCGGACCCTTTCATTGGTAGGATTCGTGCTCCTCTATCCCAAGCTGAACAGGAAAGAAGCGAGACAGGGAGCCGTCAGTAATTGACGGTTGCGGTGATGGTATCGGTGTAGGTTCCGGAAATGGTGTTCTGGTTTGCTGGAATCTCTCCGTAGACCGTAAGCGTCTGCGCTGAGCCGGTTCCAGTTCCGCTCACCCAACTGCCCGAAGAGTTCCCCCAATTTGTTGAATAAGCTGAGTTGCTGAACAGGGAGTAATGCAGGAGCTGTCCGCTGGGCCCGGTCATCATGCGGTTGGTTACGGTGGCACCGCTGGCCGTGCCGGCATTCAGGCCCACGTTGTAGGGAGTGGTATCGGTGCATGTGACGCTGAGGGTTGTGTTGGCTTTGAGCAGGGCTCTGGAGTATTGGCCGAAGCTCAACGCATTTGCCGAGATGGTGCAATTGGCTTGAATCGTTACCGTGAGGCTGAAACTTGTAGTGGTGGACAAAACCGTGTCCGTGTAGGTGCCCGGAGGCTCAATCTGATTCGCGTTCAACTGCGCATAGATGTATGCAGACAAGTTGCCGGTGCCATTGTACGTGTTGGTGGGATATGTATTCCCCCAATTCACCGAGTACGCACTGTCTTGATACAACTGGTAGCTCAGTTCGGCTCCGTTGGGGCCGGTCAGATACCGCGTAGTCTCCGTTGCGCCTGCACCGGTTCCGGTGCCCATGGTGATATCCCAGGAGCCCGTGCAAGTCACCTTGAAGGGCGTGGAGCTCCGTATCTGTGCGCCAGTGTAGGTCCCGAAGCTCAGAGGGCTTGTGATCGCAAGTGTACAGGTCTGTGCCTGCGCTTTCAGCGCGCAGAGTGCCGCCGCAAGCACAACCGCCAAAGCGAGTCTCCGCATCACGGCTGGCTCTCCTGGCAACGCACAGGCCCGATGGTGGGGATGTCGCCGGGAACCGCTTTGTAGTCGAAGGCAGCCGTGCAGTGCTTTCCGTTCATGAGTTCAATGGTAATTTTGTTGTGCGGGCCCAGATCTTCCAGGTACGCCTCTCCATCGTAGCCTACGGGAGCGAGGGCTCCTGTGGCCTGGAGCGTTGCGGTGCTGCCAAGGGGAATCGGGGCGCCCGCATCGTCGACCAGCTTGACGAGTGCGCTGTGACTGAAGCGGATGGGGAAACGTACCACGACTCCGGACCGGTCCTGAGGCCGCACAATTTGCTTGTCGAGGGCGAGATCCGCATCCGCAGGGATGTCACTGGCCTCAATGCCGATGTGGTTGACATCAAAAGCGCGCATATCGGGCACCAGCAGGCGTCCGAACTTGTCGGTCGTCCCCACGTCGCGATTTTCCTGGTAAACGTGGACGTGCTTGAGCGGAGCCGTGTCGACGATGGCGAAGCTGTCATAGATCGTGTTTGAGGGGAAGACGCCTCGATCCACCAGGGAAAGCGCGCCTTGCGATTCGACGCGCATCGCGGTTTGCCCTGAAGAGTTGTCGGCGCCAACGGATAACAACCCGGCGCGCGATTTGTATTGCGCCACAGCGAATTGATGAGAGACATCTCCCCCCGAGGCATAGGCCTGGAAACCCCAATCGCCGACCTTTGTCGGAGACTCCTGGGCCTGCACCTGCGCGGTGCCGTTTGACGACCCGCCGACCGAGATCGAACTCCGCCTGCCCAGCGGGATGGTGAGACCTACCTGCAGGCCGCTGGAACCTGCAACATTGAAATTGCGAAATTCGGTGGCATAGTAAGAAATGCGATGGAATTGCACTGCGTAATTGGCGGTGACAACACCGGATTGCGTGGATACAGCGATTGTGTTCTGCAACTGCAGAGGAGAAGGGGCCTGGCCCACGCCGACGTAGGCCAGACCGACAGTGCCAAAACGCCGCAGGGTGAGGCTGGTGAACGCGCTGATCTGTTTACGCTCGATCGGCGATCCGTTCGTGGCCGCGACGTCGCGGTAGTTGCGGCTCGCGAGAGTTGCGGAACCGCCCAGGCTGAAGATTCTTCCCGTGTGCTGGATTCCGGCTGTAACGAGATTGCCGCCTCCTGCGGAACCACCGCTCAAGCCTGCATCGAAGTTGACCAGAACGCGGTTCCAAAGAATGGCGGCTCCGCCGGCGCCGCCCATGAAAGTGCCCGGAGTGGTTTCGACGGTGGCCTCGGCGGTGAAGGATTGCGAAAGCCCGCGGCGGTAGAATGCAGTCCCGGCCATTTTTCCATATTCGTTGCTCAAGATGCCCCATTCGCGCCTGACGAAACCTACCTGCGCTGCGTAGGTCTGCAGACCCTTGGCCAACAGATTTGCGCCTGCGTAAAAGGGCTGCGTGACGGTGACCTGCCCGCCCTGGGCATTGGTGAGGGTCATGGTGATGGTTCCCGCTCCGGAGATTACCGGCAACTGCGGGACCTGAAACGGGCCGGGATTCACCTCACTCGAGGCGGCGAGATTTCCGTTGACGAGAACATCGAGCGTGGAGGGAACCGCGGCCGATCCACTGAGAGTGGGAAGCGGGAAGGTGACCAGATCGGGCCGGGTACTGAAGTCGGAGCGGATCTGGAGTCCTTCCATGTGAATGGGCCGGTTCCAACCCAGGCCGCCATTGATATAGTCGCCAACGCTGTAGCGGCGCAGTTTGTCTGCGTTGGCAAAGGTGTAGGCGGAGTCCATGCGCACAAAGGGTTTGGTTCCCGAGGCGCGCAGAGTCGAGCCGGTATAGGTCATCCAGTCACAACTTGTGATGCCGTGCCGGCTGAAGTTGCGGAGGTCGAACGATCCGCTGCCGCCATTCTGGCCGTTGGCGAAAGTGCCGACTGTATCGTAGTTGAGCGTCAACCCCGTCCCGCTCTCGATGTGTCTCCTGCCGTCCTGCGGTTCGGTTCCGTTGGCTTCGATCACGGTGGGCGCAAGGATGAGGTCGCTGGCGTAGACGAGCAATTGCTGCTTTGCCGAGTCGAGGACCCATTTGAATCCGGGTATGTCATCCAATGCGATGAGTTCGCCCTTTGCGATGCGCGATTTGGGAATGAGAAAGCCCAGATCTTTCAGTTCCTGCGGAAGGGCATAGAGCGTGCCCTTGCGCTGAACGAACTCGCCCACCTGTTTGGTGGAGTAGCCGTTGATAACGACCTCAAGGAGCAGGGTCTGGTCAGGGGCGGTAGAGTACTTTATCTCGTTGGCGCTGGGCGTCGCGGCGGGATCCGCGGACGTCGCTGGACCCGCTCCCGGCGCAGGATCGGCCGGCGATGGGTGCACTGCCACTAAAGCCAGAATCAATGCCCCGGCAAGGCGAAGCGTGCGGGCCGCGCGGACTTCGCGGTCATGGCGCAGAAGTAACGCCAATTTGTTCGTTAATGGGACCAGTGGCTCCATCGGCATTCAACTTCAGGGTCTCTCCCGGTTGCGGTGCATATCCCTGGGTGTCGATTTCCCAGTGCTTGGTGACGCCGGCGAGAATGTAAGGGGACGCCTTTGTCATCACATCCATTTTGTGGCCGTTGGCGGCCGTTACCACGACGTTGCGCAGGACTTCATGGCTCAAGCCGAGGTTGACTCCAACCAGGAAAAGCTTGTCGCCGTCGCGTTGGAGTTGAAACTGAACTTTGGGTGCTGCTTTCGTTGCCGGCATGGCAAAAATCGGAATCGAAAGACGCAGCACCATTTGTACTGTCCCGGGTTCATTCGGCCCGGGTATCTGGTCGAGCACGATGCGATAGGTTGCCTCGCGGCCGGTCGGGGACTGACGCAGAATCAGGCGCACGACCTGAGAGGCTCCCGGCTCGATAGTGACCAGCGGAGGGCTCGCAACCACAATGTTGCTGGGCGTGAGCTGTTCCTCATTGCCTTTCTGGCTCCAATCAAAGACGCGAACCTGAATCGATGTCGATTTCGAGCCTGAATTCGTGACGGCTAAGGTTGCAGCTTTCTGGCCCGGTTGCATAAAAACGTTGACAGGCACAACGGACAAGCTCTGTGCGCTGGCTGTATGGCCGGCAAGAGAAAGAGCCACGGCGGCGACCACTTCGATCGCCACCGTGATTCGGAGCGACTTCCAAATTTTCGAGTTCATAGTGTCCTAACCAAGGTTTAAAACGTTCCGAGATTAGTAGGTGATGGTTGCGGTGATCGTATCGCTGTAGGTTCCGGAGAGCGAGGTTTCGCCCGTCGGAATCTTGCCATAGACCGTAAGGGTTTGATTGGACCCGGTGCCTGTGCCCGCGACCGAAGCCGTAGAGCCAGTGCCGTCTCCCCAAACGGTGGTGTCACCGGTTGTGGTGTACAGGTTATAGCCCAGCGTCGCAGTGCCGTTGGCCATCGTACGGGTCGTGTAGGTGCCTGCGCCTGTACTTAGTGCCACGGAATAGAGAGCGAGGTTGGTGCAGTTAACGGTGATGTTGGATGTCCCGGTAACTGCTGCCGCACCCGTGTAAGCGCCGAACGACAGTGCCGCGGCGCTGATGGTGCAGGTGTTGGTTACGGTTGCGGAAACGGCAAAATTCGCCGTGCCTGTGGTTGCGGATGCTGAGGAAGGTGCGAACGCCATGGCAATTACCAGAATTACCGTGGCAAAGGTTGCGAACTTCACTTGGTTTACGTACTTCATTTCGAACTTCTCCTTACACAGAATGCGGGGGAGACTAGGCAGATCATATTTATCTGGAAAATTTCGACGATAGCTCTTTGGTGCGAGCGTTCCTTTGTCGTGGGGATACGTCTCTAACGCCTTGGCGTTACTTTAGTTTTGCGCGGTTGGAAGAGGGGAAAGGCCGGCATGGAACCGGGATCCGCTAAGTGATTGCCCTGAAAGGAGGTAGTCCAGCCTCCGCGATGCAGTTAAGTAGGCAATATCGGTCGCGAGCCCGTCTGATTCCAGAGGGCCGCTCGAAAATGGAACCAACTTAGTAACGCCGTTAAAACAGGGAGCAAGGGAGCAAGGGAGCGAGGGAGCGAGAAGACAGGGAGCAAGGGAGCGAGAAGACAGGGAGCAAGGGAGCGAGGGAGCGAGAAGACAGGGAGCGAGGGAGCGGGGGAACTGAATCCCTGCGGTCCATCGTGGAGCCGGAATGGGTTTCAGCAGTTTCGTCCGCAGCGGATCAGTAAATAACCGTCAGAGTCACCGTCTCAGGAGGCGCGCCAAAGAGGGAACAACTCGCAGCATCAAAGGACCCTGCATTCGAGTCCAAAAAGGAGAGCTCCTGGAGCGTGGGTGAGGGTTCATCCGCCAAAGGACTGACTGCGAAAGGCAAACTCCATACTTCAAGAGGGTCAGAGCTGCGGGAGTTCGCGTTTCCGGAAACTGAGGCAGATTCAGTTCGCGACAAACCGGCCGCGCCAATTCCATTCCCAGAAGCACGGTTGACGATCACCTGATACGACACCGGCAAGCTGCAGTTCACAGAAGCGCCAACCTGCCCTGAAGCGCCGTTCCCAGACGACACGCTTCCCGCAGAAATGCCGCACCCCGCCTCGACAGTCGCCGTGACTGCGAAGGAAGTGATGCTTGTGGAAGCATGAACCGGACGGGAACTGAGCCAACCTGTGAGCGCTGCTGCCACCAAAACAGAAACTGCGAATTTGCTGCGCATCGCATTTCCTCCGGAACCAGCGTTTGAGCAGAAGCAGAATCAGCCTGCCGCTGCGCGAGCCGGTTCATTCGTTAGGGCTTTCGAAGGAGCGCGTTCGGTGGCCGCGCTGTGGTGATTTTTGACTCAGGTACTGCACCCGGGCCTAAGGCCTCTCTATCGGCAATCCTGAGCGAATCTTTAGAATCGTGTTATGGAGCCTGGAAAGATAACACGATCGTGTCTCTCAACTAACACAAAAGTATCATAGCCCGAAAAGGCCTGCGATGCAAAGCACTAAAACCAAAGGCCTTTTTGTTGCCTCCGAGGTTAGCCTGGCGGCAATGGTCTACGATGGGCGTGTGGGACTGGGCATATGGGCGCTCTTCTTGAGGTGCGCGACTTGCAGGTGCGCTTTGGCGCGGTAGAGGCCGTGCGTGGCGTGAGCCTGAGCCTCGAAGAAGGCGAAGTACTGGGGCTGGTGGGAGAATCGGGATCGGGCAAAAGCGCGACCGCTCTGGCCATCCTGGGACTGCTGCCGCCCATTGCGCGCGTGGAAGGGAAGATTCTTTGGCAAGGCCATGGGGTGGGCAGAGCCGTGGACCTGCTGCAGGAGTCCTCCGCGGCGATGCAGCACCGGCGCGGCCGCGAGATCGCGATGGTGTTTCAGGAGCCCATGACGGCTCTTAATCCGGTGATGACGGTGGGCCGGCAGGTGGCCGAATGCGCCGCTGCGCACGATCCTTTGCTGACCGGCAGAGAGGCCAGGCGGAAGGCGATTGCCGCGCTCGAAGCCGTGGCGCTGCCGCAGGCAGCGTTGCGCTACGGGGACTATCCGCACCAATTCTCGGGCGGGCAGCGGCAACGCATCCTGATTGCCATGGCGCTCATCAACCGGCCGAAGCTGCTGATCGCCGACGAACCGACCACGGCGCTCGATGTGACCGTGCAGGCGCAGATTCTGGCGCTGCTGGGCGCGTTGCAACGCGAGCACGCGCTGGCCATGCTTTTTATCTCGCACGATCTGGCGGTGGTGGGCCAGGTGGCCGGACGGGTGGCGGTGATGCGAACAGGGGAAGTCGTGGAGACCGGTCCCACGGCGCGTCTTCTGACCGCACCGCAACACGCGTACACGCGGAGTTTGCTGGCGGCGGTGCCGACTTTACGCAGCGATCGGGACTGGCCATTGGCGGTTGCGGAGTAATCGACCGTGCAGCATGTGTGCCCCGTAGACTGAGGAGAGAGGTTTCGCTCGAATGCAATGGCCGGCTCAATTTTTGCTGTCAGCGCTTTCGGCGGCCCAGTTTCCCAGGGCCGAAGCGCCGGAGATCGCGTTTCTGGGGCGGTCGAACGTAGGCAAATCGAGCCTGCTGAACGCGCTGGTGGGCGAGAAGGCCGCAAGAGTCTCCAACACGCCGGGGCGCACGCGCGCGATCAATTTTTTTCTGGTCTCGGAAGAGCGGGGCAAGCGGAGGATGATGTTCGCCGATCTGCCGGGCTACGGTTACGCGAAGATTTCGAAATCGATTTCGGCGGAATGGCCGACTTTTGTCGAGCCCTATCTCGCGGAACGCGAGACATTGGCGCTGTGCATCTGCCTGGTGGACGGCAACGTGCCACCGCGCCCCAACGACCGCCAGTTGCTGGACTGGCTGCGCGCCGTGGGCCGGGACTTTGTAGTGGTGGCCACAAAGATCGACCGGATGAGCGGCAACGAGCGCACGCGCAACCTGGCGGCGCTGAAACGAGCGCTCGACGTCGAGGAACTTTTGCCGGTTTCGGCGAAGACGGGGTATGGCTTAAAAGAACTGCGGGCGCGGATTGAAGAGGCAGGGACTAAGGGACTAAGGGACTAACGGACTGCGGCGGCTCATCCATCGCGGATCAGGATTTGTCGGGGTCGAACCGATGCTGATCGAACACGCCCCGGAAGTATGAGCAGACTTCGTAAGCGAAGGTAATTTCGCCGCGATCGACGCGCTCATTCAACTTTTCAGCGAAGCGGGCGGCGAATTCGCGATGCGTTGAAAGCAGGTGCAGATCCTGCGCGAGGCGGCCCAGGTAGCGCGGCGCCAGGCGCAGCCAGCGGCGGGCCGACCACGCGTCCGCGTCAAGACATTCGAGAGCGATTGCATCCAGCACTGCCAAATCTTTGTGACGCGCCGAGTCCACGCGCCAGATGATAAGCGCCGGAATGCTGGTGAGATCGGCCTCGTCGTATTCGCCTTCCTGATCAACGAGCGCTTCATGGAGTGGCGCGATGGGCACGTCGTGGCGCAGCAAGTCGGGCTCGACGCCGCGCTCGTTCATCTCGCGCTCCATGGCCGCCGGGGCCATGGCGACACAAACTGAAACCGTTTCGCGCTTGCGAAGCTGGTTCTTGAGGATGCGCAGGGCCTCGTCGAGCGAAGTGACGAGGAAATCGGCGATAGCGTCGCGAATGGCCTGCTTTTGCGCCGCGCGGTCTGCGGATGCGACGAGCGTGGCCGCACCGGCGATGTTGGCGGCCACGACGAGCGCGCGGCCTTCCTCATCCATTTCTCCGGCATAGAAGAGCTTGCCGCCGAGACTCAATTCGGGATCGGCATACGGGGACGCGATCAGCTTCGCGTAGGCGTGGGCTACGCGCGCGACAAAATCGACAACGTCGTGAGATTGAGGAGCAAGCGCCACGGGTCTATCTTATCGATCGAGTGGACTGCGGGGCGAACGGCATGAAGGCCAGAGCGATTCCAAAATAGGTGTAGTCAGCGATTATGATGCCACGTCCCCGGTCCCCAAAAGCGAGGGACCGGGGGCACCCAAATGGGTATAACAGCGATGGAATGGCTCTAATTCTGCTGTTCCCGCCAGGTGCGCTTCCTGACGAAGAAAACGAACTCGCCGGGTTTGGCGGTGTAATGTGTCTGGCTGCATTCGTTGGGAGCGACCACGCCCGACTGCAGGATCTGGGCGATGGGATACCAGATGTCTCTTTCCTTGTCGGTTTCCTTTGCGGCATCGCAGTTGACGTAGGTCTGCGTCGAATAGTCGTAAGTGGCCTTGACGGCGATCTCCCGGGCATCGGAAGGCAGCGTCACGATGACGGTTCCGTCGTCATTCATGTGTACCCAGTCGTTGTGCGCGGTGTCATGGTGATCGATGCGCACCAGATAGTTCGAGGCTTTTACGGGCAGCCCGGTTTTGCCATCGAGCAGACGGATATGAATGGTATTTTCAGTTTGCGCGTGAAGTGAGGCGCAGAAAGCGACGGCACACAAGACCCCGGCGAAGGATCGGATGGATGGCATTCAGGGTTTCCTCGGGCGAAAAACAACCACAAATCCTTCGACTCAGCCGCGCGGCGGCCTCGCTCAGGATGACAACACTCTATTATGTATTTTCAGTCTTTCCAGTGGGCAAAAACAGAGAGTAATTCACCTCTGGAGTTACCAGGAAGAATAAGGCTGGCCGTCGGAGCCGGTTTCGGTCGAGCCGGAATGGACGTCGGTAATGCCGGGCTCGGTCTCATCCAACGAGTACATGGAATCGTTGCTGTCGGTTACCCAGGTGTCTTTCTGGCGCGTCATGGGATCTTCGGGGATGGCGCGGAGGTAGCCATCCTGGATCAGGTCGTCGAGCGACTGCGGTCCCTTCTGCTTATCCATGGTGTAGGTGTCGATGGCGGTGCGCATGGTCTGCAGGTCTTCCTTGAGCGCGGCCTCGCGCGCGTGCTTGATGGCGCCCACAAAACTGGGAATCGCCATGGTGATGAGAATCCCGATAATGGCCATCACGATCATCAGTTCGATGAGGGTAAAGCCCGCGGATTGTGTGCGATCCTTGCGCAAATACGTTTCCTCAGCTGTTCTCACCACGTGGCATACTTGCTGCCGTCAAGGGCAGTTCCCTGCGACTTGGAGTGTACATCGAAGACACTCTGCCCGCCATACGAGTCGGAATCGGGGTCGTCCTGCATGGAGCGCAGTCCCCACTCAGCCTGGCCCGTCATGGGATCCACGGGAATCTTGCGGAGAAATCTCAGTTTCTTGCCCTGCACGTCGACGCCGGTGACCAGCGTCTCAAGGTCGGGCGGGTAGTTCTGGCTCTCGATCTTGGTCTGGATTGCACCTCTGTCGGCCGCGTCCTTGTACTTGTCGATGGCGTCGCGCATCATCCACAGATCGGCGCGGAGCTCACGTTCCTTTTGCCGCTTGACCTGGAAGCGCACCAGGGGCAAGGCAGCCGACATGAGGATGGTCAGGATGGCCGTGGTCACGATCAGTTCCGCAAGCGTCAAGCCGCGTTCGTTCTTGCGCATCGGAATAAGGCGTTGCAGACTCATGCGCGCGATTCCCTACTTCACCACAATCGTGGTTTGCCCTGTCTCGACCGGTACTTGTTGCTGGGCGCCATTCACCGAGAAGCGCGTAATGCCCAGACCGGCTTGGCCGGAGGCCTTGGCCTGGAAGGTAAGCACGCACACCACGCCTGTGCCGGTGACGCCGTGCGCACCCGGCGGGCGTGAGGCGCTGATAACGACGGACCCCGGCGAATCTTCTACGTGACTGAGTCCAATTGGCTGGCCGTCGTGGCTCAGCAGATCTCCGGCCGCCGCGCCCACCAATTGCAGCTTGGCGGGATCGTAGTGCACTTGCAGGGCAATGGAGGTCACATCCGTTCCCCCGTTGAGCACCACGGGAACCTGGAAGCTCGAGCCCGTGGCCATGGGCGTTGCGGGCACATTGAGAGCCAGGCTGGCAGGCGCCACGGGCGGCGGGGGTGCCGCGGCTGCGGGCGGAGGTGCGGCTGCCGGGGCCTGAGGCGGCGGCCGGGTAATGGGTAGATTGGGTGGCGGCACAGCCGTTTGTGCGGTTGCGGCGGGGCTGCCGTTGGAGCCCAAATCGGAACGCAACTGCGCCAGCATCTCCGGTGCGGCCTCGAGCGCGCTCTGCGCGGGAATCGATCCTACGACCGGCCGTTGTGCCGGCATGGTGTGTGCCGTGGGCGCCGCGGCCGGCGCTGCCCTGGGGTTCTCGTTGTCGGCATGCCGCAGCTCGATGGAAGCCTGCCCCAGGCCGGTGTCGATGACACGAAGGTTGGCCTGATCCAGCTCCTGCGAACGCACGATATGCGGCACTACCACGAAGACAATGTCGTCGTCCTGGATGGTGTGGTCCTTGGAGCCGAAGATGTACTTGAGGATCGGGATGGCGCTCAAACCGGGAATGCCGGACCAGTTCTGCGCTTCCTGCTTGTTCTGAATGCCGCCCAGGATGCTGGCCTCGCCCTCGCGGAGACGGATCACCTGGTTCACAACGCGCTGGCTGATGATGGGCTCCGTGACGCCGCTGATGGTTTCGGTTCCGCTCTCCGCAGATACCTCAATCTTGATGTTCAGGGTCACGTCGTGGTCGTAGTGGACGCTGGGCGTCATCTCAATGTTCACGCCCACGTCCTGGTACTGGAACTGGGTGTTGACGAGCGAGCTCACCAGCGCCGTGGCCGCGCCAGTTTGATAGGAGCCGGTGGCGATGGGGATGCGCGAGCCGATCTTCATGGTGGCTTTCTGCGCGTCGAGTGAGCGCATGCGCGGGCTCTGCAGGACCTTGGTGTTGTTGTCAGTGAGCAGCAGATTGAGCGTGGCCGACCCCACGGTAACCGCGAAGTCAGTGGAGTTGAGATGGGCGAGGTTATATAAGCTCGGAGTGCTGGAACTGGTTGTCGATGTGGAGGTAGTCGTAGTCGAGGTGCTGGAAGAACTGCAGGTGCCGGTGGTAGAGCAGTTGGTCTGCAGGGCGACGCCGAAGCTGCTCGGCCAGGCGATGCCCAGCGTGCGTTCCCAGTTCTTGCTCACCTCGAGCACCGCGATGTCGACCACGACCTCACCGCGGGCCTTGTCGAGGTCATCGATGAGTTGCTGTGCCAGCAGAAGCTCATCGGGCGTGCCGCGCGTGACGATGGCATTCTGGCTTTGCACCGGAAAGGCTTTGATGGTAGGCATTAGATTGCGAATGGCCGTGGAGACGTCGTTGAGGTCGTTCTGCTGCCATGCGTTGGTCAGATAGAAGGTCTGCACGGCCTGCTCGTCCAGGTCGCGCCGCTTGGACGGAGAGTTCTGGGCCACGAAGATGGTATTGCTGGTGACCGGACGCCAGAAGGTATTAGACATCACGCTCACAATGCGCAGGGCATCGAGCAGCGAAACGTTGCCCAGGTCGACTTCAATGCGGGTGGAGTGATAGTCGGGATCGAACAGGACATTGACGCCGGCGGCCTTGCCCACGGTCTGATACACCACTTTGGAGTCCTCGGCCATGTGCAGGGAGAGCGGCTCATTCGAGACCGGTTTGAGCTCCGGCGGAGACTCGATGGTCTGGAGTTGTTCGGCTTCCGCGGAGGGCTGGGGAAGTCCCACTTCAGGCACGGGCGCGCTTTCACCCTGCTTCTGGCGGAGGCGGGCGATCTCCTGCTGCGCGGCCTCGTTGCCGGGGTCGATTTCGGCGGCGTGGAGAAACTCACCCAGCGCGGCCTGGGTATCGCCGGCCTGCGCCAACTTGCGACCTTTGGTGACGTGGACCGAGGACGCCGTGACGCGCACGCGCGCAAGCGCAATCTTGAAGCGCGCATCCTTGGGGTCCTTGTTGAAGGCCTTCTGGTAGTCGTCGAAGGCGGTGTCGTAGTCTTCGCGGGCCTCGGCGGCCTGACCCTGCTTGTAATTCGTGTTGGCTGACTCGGCGTAGACCTTCGCGCACGGCAAGCCAAAGCCTGCCGCCGCAGCCAACAGGACGATGGCGAAGACAGTTCTCGATGTCATGATTCCGGCTACGGCCGGAGCGGGCGTGCTGCGTTTCATCCTACTCCCCGGCGTTTCGCCTTTCGTTTGTGCGGGTCCACCCGCGCCATCTCCGGCCGCATTTTGCAACCCGGGTTGCAGATCTCCGGCGGGTGTCCCGATGAGGTTCCTGGTGCCGATCGCTAGCGAAAAACGCTGTTTCATTTTAACAAAGCCTTGCCGACCTCAAACGAAAACCGCGCCGATGCGATCGCAAAACCAGAGTGGGTGTATCTCGAAGCCGCAGCACTCAAGTCGACGCGACCAACAGGGAGCGGCGACCCTGAACGCACGCCAGACAGGATGCGGCAACTCTGGTTTTGCCGTAGGATGAAGACTCAAGGACGCTTGCCCGTGCCTCGCCAAAGCAGCCACGTTACCGTTCCCAAGGACGCACCGGCCGTGAAAAAGACGGCCCAGCCGCGCGACCCCGTGGCCAGCGGCGAGCGCGACGCCGCGCACAACCGGGCCGCCAGCCATAACTACTTTCTCCTGGAGAAATTCGAAGCCGGCGTGGCGCTGCGCGGTACCGAAGTGAAGTCCATCCGCGAGGGCAAGGCCAACCTCAAGGATTCCTATGGACTCATCAAGGATGGCGAGGCGTTCCTGCTGAATCTGCATATAGGACCCTACTCCCACGGCAACATGGCCAACCACGACGAGACGCGTACCCGCAAACTCCTGCTGCACCGCGAGGAAGTTCGCAAGCTACTCTCCAAGACGCAGATCAAGGGGCATACGCTCATCCCCACGAGGCTCTATTTCCGGAAGGGGCGGGTGAAGTGCGAGCTGGCGCTGGCCAAGGGCAAGCAGGACTGGGACAAGCGGGAGACGGAGCGGCGGCGGGAGGCCGACCGGGAGGCGCGGGCGGCGATCAATGCCAATAAGCACAGAGGCGGGCGGTGAGGCGGCTATTAGCTGTTAGCTTTTAGCGCATTGTGCGGCGAGGGCGCGTCCGCGGATTCCGTTGACTTTCAATATTCAAGCCGAGGTCCTTCCAGGCGGCGTCGGTGGTGTAGACGGTGGCGTTGCGCTGGATGGCGAGGGGTCGAGAACCGCCGGGCTAGCCAAGCCACTCCTCCGTCTCGCGCCGCGCTTCCTCGCGCCGGTCGGCAATTAATTCGTCAGAAAGCACCCGATCGGCAGGGATGAGCTTGTCGAGGCTCTCTTGAACGCGACGGACCCGCGCCCGTTGCGGCTCAATACGCAGAACGCCGTCCTCGAGCGACATGACAACGCTGTCGCCGAGTTTCAGGCCCATGCCTTTGCGGATCACAGCGGGAACGACGATGCGGCCGTTTTCGTTGATGCGAGCTTGAATGCCCACTATTTTCATCGAGGCGTACCGGTAAATGACAAAATATGTCATATTGACCGCGTTGTCAAGCGGAGAAATATGACATAAAGTGTCACAAGGCTGGTGCGTTCAGCCGCGCCCGGGTTTCGGCGCTTTCCGTGGCCGCGTAATTTGCCACGAGACGCGGTCCCCATGAAGAATAAGCAGCATGCGGACTGAGATCTCTTTTGCCCCGATCGCGGGCATTGCTACCGAACTGCTGGCCGTTCTGGCCGTCGACACGCAAACCGCCAAAGGCTCCAATACGGATATCGCCGCCAAGCCGCAACCTACGCTGCTGACCACCGACGCTGCCGTCGAGGCAGCCGCGGCCGGTGTGCTCGAGACCGGCGAGTTCAAGGCGGGCGCGAACGAGACTATCTTGATCCACGCGCCGGCGGGACTCAAGGCCAAGCGGCTGCTGATTGTGGGGCTCGGCAAGCTGACCAAGGCCACGGTGCACGGCGTGCGCGAGGCCGCGGGTACGGCGGTGCGGCTTGCCAAACCGCGGGGGATTCGGCAGCTTGCCTTGGCACTGCCCTTATCCGATGTGCTGTCTTCCGTGGCCAGCACCCGGGCAGTCGCTGAAGGAGCTTTCATCGGCGACTTCGATCCCGACACCTATCGCAGCGAGCGCAAAGATCAGAGCATCGAGACATTCATCCTTGCGGCTCCGGACGGCGTTTTCCGTTCAGCCATGGAGTCGGCCTTCGCCGAGGGCGTGATTGTTGGCGAGAGCCAGAACTTCGCGCGTTCGCTGGTGAATGAGCCGGGCAACAAGCTGACGCCCACGATGCTGGGCCAACGCGCGGCACTGATGGCGCAGGAAGTGGGCCTGGGATGGGATGTTTACTCGACCGAAATGCTGCACCATCTGAAAATGGGGGCGTTCTGGAGCGTGGCGCAGGGATCTGCGGAGCCGCCCGCGCTGATTGTTTTGCGCTACGAGCCCGAAGGCATGACGGACGGTCCAGTGCTCGGCCTGGTTGGCAAGGGCATCACCTTCGATACCGGCGGCATCTCCATCAAGTCCTCCGACAACATGGAGAAGATGAAGTACGACATGGCCGGCGGCGCGGCCATGATGGGAGCCATGCGCGCCATTGCGCTCCTGAAGCCGCGGGTGCGCGTGATGGCGATCGTTTGCGCCGCTGAAAACATGCCTTCCGGCACGGCGCAAAAACCCGGCGACGTGCAGACCGCCATGCCGATGGCTCCAGATAAGCCGGGCAAGACCATCGAGATCATCAACACCGACGCCGAAGGGCGGCTGGTGCTGGCTGACGGAATTACCTACGCGCGGCAACTCGGCGCAACGCATTTGATTGACGCGGCTACGCTCACCGCCGCCATTTCCGTGGCCCTGGGCAAGACCACCGCCGGCGTATTCTCGAACGACGATGCCACGTACGGCAAATTCGAAGCGGCGCTGGCTGTTTCCGGGGAAAAGTTCTGGCGCCTTCCGCTGGGCGAGGAATACGCCGAGCTGATCAAGTCGGAGATCGGCGACATCAAGAACACGGGTGGGCGCTTTGGCGGAGCCAGCATCGCGGCCGAGTTCCTGCACACTTTCGCGGAAGACACGCCGTGGATTCATCTCGACATTGCCGGCGCGGCGTGGGTTGAGGAGTCCCGGCCGTACATTGCCAAGGGTCCCAGCGGCATTGCGGTGCGGTCGATTCTGGAGTGGGTGCGGAGCTTTTGAAGAGGGAATATATCGTATAGGTTCGCATCCGCCTCTGAAGCCGCGCTCCTTCCCAACAAACCCAACCGGATCACCGCTTCCTTTTCCACATTTGAATTTCCTGATTACGGCATCACGCGATGAAGTTATGTTGCATGAGGCCGATTGAGGTGTGTAGGCGCCAACTGCGACGGTGCGCCGCATTGCGGGCACGGCCGGGGCGAATTGCCGGGGCGCCGACGAATTCTTGAAGGGAGGCTTCGATGACGGATCGCACTGAACTGCTCGAAGTCGCCTTCGACTCACTTCCAGAGGGCATGGGTATCTTTGGAGGTGAAGACGAAGTGGTGTTCTGGAATCAGGCGGCGCAAGGCATCACCGGCTATCCTGCCGTGGACATGCTGGGGCGGCAGCTTCCCGAGTGCCTGGAGCCTTTGCTTGCGGCGGGAAGCGGCAACGAGGAATTACTCGTGCCGGCTGCCAGGGCAGAGGGGCGGCGGTCGCTGGCGCAGGCGCGGCATAAGCTGGGCCATGCGGTGCCTGTCATGGCGCGCGTTCTGGCTCTGCGCAACGGATTGGGCGAACGCATCGGCACCGCTTTGCTGTTTCATCCCACGGAGAGCCTCGATGCATTGCCGCACGGGGGATCTGACGCAGATCAGGGAGTGGCGGAGAGCCGCGCCGAACTGGAAGAGCGGCTGCAAACGGAGTTCGACGACTTCGCACGCGGCGGGAGTCCGCTGGGTGTTTTATGGATCAGCGTCGATCAGGCGGAGGAGTTGCGCAAGACCCACGGTGCGGCGGCGTGCAACGCCATGCTGGAGAAGGTGCGCCACGCGATGGGACAGGGCCTGCGCCCGGCGGAGGAGATGGGCCGCTGGGGCGACGATGAATTCCTGATCGTGGCGCATGAGCGCAGTGCAGACATGCTGGCCGCGCATGCTCAAATGCTGGCCGGCCGGGCGCGCACGGCCGACTTCCAGTGGTGGGGCGATCGCGTCTCGATCACGGTGAGCATCGGCGCGGCACAGGCCGAAAGCGTCGCCACCGAAACGTTGATCCAACTGCTCAAGCGGGCTCGCGAAGCGATGGAAGCGAGCAGCCGTGAGGGCGGGAACCGTGTAACCGCAGCTGTTTCGAGCGGCGCCGCATCCGCCGCGCAAGAGGATTCGCCATGTTCGCCATCATAGGCATCTTCCTTGTCTTCGCCGCCATCATCGGGGGCTTCCTTATGGAAAAGGGGCACATGGCTGTACTTGTGCAGCCCGCCGAACTGCTGATTATCGCGGGAGCGGCCGCGGGAACGGTGCTGGTGGCCAATCCGACGCGCATTATCAAAGCTATCGTCGCCGGTCTTGCCGGTACGCTCAAAGGCTCGCCCTTCACGAAGGAACGCTACCTGAGCACGCTCAAGATGTTGTACCAATTCCTGAATAAAGTGCGCAAAGAGGGACTGCTGGCGGTGGAGATGGATGTGGAGAAGCCCGAGGAAAGCGCGATCTTCAAGAACTATCCCGAGTTTCTCAACGACCATCACGCGCGCGACTTTGTTTGCGATACATTGCGCACGGCCATCACCGGCGGCGTGGAGCCGTTCGACATGGATCAGATGATGGAGCTGGACATGGAAGTGCACCATCATGAAGCCGTGCAGCCGGTCGACTCGCTGACCACGGTAGCAGATTCGTTGCCGGGCCTGGGCATTGTGGCCGCGGTGCTGGGCGTAGTGATCACCATGGGGGCGCTGGGCGGACCGCCCGAAGAGATCGGAAAGCACGTAGCCGCGGCGCTGGTTGGGACGTTTCTCGGCATCCTGCTTTGCTACGGGGTGGTGGGACCGCTGGCCGCCAACATGGGCAAGCTGGCCGCCGAGCACAACGAGTATCTGCATGTGTTGCGGGTGCTGCTGCTGTCGTTTCTCAAGGGCTCGGCGCCGATGATCGCCATCGAAATGGGACGCCGCGCGATTCCGGCGCACGCACGGCCCGGGTTCGACGAGATGGAGAGGAACTGCAAGAACAAGACCGAGCCCGCGGAAGCGGCGGCGGCGTAAAAAACAGGGAACAAGGGAACAAGGGAACGAGGGAACAAGAAGGCAGGGAGCGAGGGAACAAGAAGGCAGGGAGCGGAGAGTAGCCAATAGGGAGTAGCGAGTAGGGAGTGGCCAGTAGGGAGTAGAGAAGCGAAGACGAGGATCGAACGATTCTATGGCGGCCAAAGGGCAACCGATCATCGTGATCAAGAAGACGGGCGGCCACGGAGGCCACCACGGCGGCGCATGGAAGGTTGCCTACGCCGACTTCGTGACCGCGATGATGGCGCTGTTTATCGTGCTCTGGCTGATGAGTCAGAGCGAAGCGGTGAAAAAAGCCGTGGCCGGCTATTTCAACGACCCCAAGGGAACTTCCACGCTGATGGGCACGACCATGTCGGGCACCGGCACGGGCAACGGCACGGGCACCGGCACGGGCAACGGCACCACGCCGGCGCCGGATCAAAACCAGAAGCAACTGCAGGAGCTGAAGGAAAAACTGGAGAAAGAAATCCAGGCGCGCAAGGACCTGGAGAAGCTGAACAAGCAGATTGAGATGACGATTACGTCGGAGGGCCTGCGTATCGAGCTGATCGAGGACAAGAACGGCACCTTCTACCAAAGCGGCAGCGCGAAACTGAGCCCCAGCGGCCAGGAACTGCTGGCGTTGCTGGCCACGGAGCTGAAGACGCTGCCGAATCAACTGCAGATCGAGGGCCACACCGACGCCGCGCAATACTCCAGTGACACGAATTACAGCAACTGGGAGCTCTCAGCCGATCGCGCCAACTCCGCGCGCCGTCTGCTGCAGCAGGATGGGGTACGCGCCGACCAGGTGACGCAGGTGCGCGGCTACGCCGACCAGCTTCTGCGCGTAAAGAGCAATCCTTACGATCCCTCCAACCGCCGCATCTCCATCCTGGTGAAGAACAATGACAATACGCCGCCGCCGCAGCTCCAGCACGCGCGTGTTGTGGGTGGCGCTTCCGGGGCTGCGCCCGGTACGGTTCCCGGCGCCTCTGCGCCGCCAACAGCGCCTGCAGCTCCGGCCAAGCCGCCAGTTGCGACGCCTCCCAAGCCCGGCATGCTCAGCAAGCTCACGGGCCTGTTGCCCGGAGCGAAGAAGTAAATCCGCTGGCAGCGATCTTATTGATTCGGCAAAAGAACGATGGCACTTTTACCCACCCATATCCGTAAAAAAGCGCGGAAAAGGATGGGGCACGGATGCAGTATCTTGTTGCCGAATCAATAGTGAGTACCGGGTTGGGAGATCGGTCTCTCGCAGACAGGATGCGCCGCGCCGCCATGGTGTAGTCTGATCTGCGGATGAGGAAGCGTTTACTGGAGGGCAGGTTCCATGGCTATCGTCGCCGGAGTAGATTTCGGCACACTCAGCGTTCGCGTCACTCTCGTTGACAGCAAGACGGGGCCGATCGGCACCGGGTCAGCCTCGTATGCGCTGCACCGCCGCCGCGACGATCCCAACTACGCGACGCAGTCGCACGCCGAGCAGATGGCGGCTCTGGCCGCGGCCACAAAGGATGCGCTGAAGGCCACGGGCGTGAACGGCGCCGAGGTTGCCGCTATCGCGCTCGACACCACCGGTTCCAGCGTGATTCCGGTGAGCGAGGGATTGGAGCCGCTCGACGAATACTACCTATGGTGCGACCATCGCGCCTTTGCCGAGGCCGAGGAGATTACCCGCAAGGCGCACGAGCTGGGTTTTGAAGGCATTGCATGGTGCGGCGGCGTCTACTCGCACGAGTGGGGATTCGCCAAACTGCTGCACTGGCTGCGCCACAATCCGGAGAAGCGCGCCCGTTTTGTGACCGCTCTCGAACACTGCGACATGGTGGCAGCCACGCTCTCGGGCGTGACCGAGGTGAGCGCGCTGAAGCGCAGCGTTTGCGCCATGGGCCACAAATGGATGTGGAATCCCAAGTGGGGCGGTCTGCCACCGGAGGAGTTTCTGGCCGCCGTCGACCCACTGCTGGCCGGAGTACGCGCCAAGATGGGCGGCGAATACCTGACCAGCGACAAAATCGCGGGGCATCTCTCGGAAAAGTGGGCCGCGGAACTCGGGCTTCGCGCCGGAATTCCGATTCCTGTCGGCGCTTTCGACGCGCATTGGGACGCGATCGGCTCGAACATCCGCGAAGGCGACGTGGTGAACGTGGTGGGCACCTCGACCTGCATCATCGCAATGGCGCCAAAGCCGGAACTGATTCCCGGCGTGTGCGGCGTGGTGCCGGGGAGCGTGCATCCGCACTACACGGGCATTGAAGCGGGGCTGTCGGCGGTGGGCGACATCTTCGACGCCATTGCCAAGCGCGCGAATACGACGGTGGCTGCGCTCTCGGAGGGCGTCGATGCGTGGAAGGCCGGCCAGACCGGACTTCTGCGGCTGAGCTGGGACAACGGCGATCGCACCGTGCTGGTCAATCCCGAGCTGGGCGGCGTGACGCTGGGCTGGAATCTGGTGCACACCGCGCAGGACGAGTTGTTCGCTGCGATTGAAGGCACCGCATTCCACACGCGCATCATCCTGGAGCGCATGGCCGAGCACGGCGTGCGCATCGATCGCGTGATCAATGCGGGCGGCATTCCGCAGAAGAACGAGATTCTGAATCGCGTCTACGCCAACGTGCTGAACAAGCCGGTGCTGGTGCCGGCAGGCATTCCCACGAGCCTGGGCTCGGGGATTTTTGCGCTCCTTGCCGCCGGAGCGTACAAGACCATCGAAGAGGCGCAGGATGCGGTCTGTCTGCCCTTCCGCACCGTGGAGCCGGACGCGAAGGCCGCCGCGGTCTACGAGCGACTTTACCCGCTCTATCGCGATGTGTACTTTGCGCTGGGCAAACGTGACGCCGCCCCGGCCGCACTGGGCAACGTGCTGCCCGAGCTGAGAAAGATTGCGGCGCAGGTGCAAAAGGCGGGCTGAGGATCCTCAGCACCCGATTGAGTCTTGGGCCGAAGTTTGGGGACTTGGGTCACCCGCCCCAATTCCGTTTACTGGTGAGCGGGGGGCGCCTTCATCGGTTTATTCCCCTCTACCGCACACTGTTTACAGGCCTTGATGTGCAAATCAATCGAGTATTCGCTATTTAGCCGATCAGCTGTTGTGCTATGCCGACTCTCAATTAGGATGCTGGCTGACGTGACCTGCCGTGAATCCGGATTGTATGCAAAGTTTTCCTGCACTACCGCACGTTGCCAGATCTCTACGCGCTGCTCGTATTCACCGCACGCCATAGCTAAATCTTATCTCCAATGGCGCATTCACTGTTCATACCTTGCTTCGCTCATATTCGACGGCTTGTCCGTGCTCCCGGTATAGGAGTCCAATTGATGCTTCACGATGGCCGAAATTCTGTCGATGGCCTTTGCCAAGCCAGGATCGAGAGCGGTTACTGCGTATGATTCGGATGGCTCTCGCGCAGTTCCCAACCACTGCGTTCGTTCTCCGAAGTACGCCGCAACTTCGCCGAATTTCACGGTATACGATTTGATGTCAACTACTACGATCTGTTTCTCGTAGCGCGCATAGCCTACGCAGCTTGATTGCGCCGAGTTGCCGACTGTCTTCAGGCAGTGCCCTTTGCCCTTGAAGAAAGAATAGACGATGACCCAATACTTCCCTTGTGTCCGGTACTGGTCGATATGCCACTGCGCCCATCCCTCGCTTGTGATGTCGGGGATCAATATCTCAATCCGCGAATCCTGATATACGGTGATCGGGATGGTTAGGTTGCCGCCTTCGTCAGCCACTTGGATAGGCACTCCGAATGGGCCGCGAACGATAGGCGAGTCTTGCCCGAAAGCGGTGCGCAGGGAGGCGAACGGAAGAAGGAGCAGACAAATTCCACATGCTCTGCAGGCGCCTTTCATGACAGAACTCCTTCGCTCCCGCTATCTCTGCTCCGCCGCTCGCTTTGGCTCGCGACGGCGTCACTAGTGATTGTAGCCACTGTAGTGGATGCTACCGCTGGCCCCAGTTTAGATGAGATTAGTCGCCGATTGCCCGATCTTCCTGAGTAGGCATTTTGCGGTCGCGCTCCTCTGCGTCCGCTTGCTCATCCGCGCCAAGCGGTTTAGTGTGGTTTTCACAATCTAAATCGCCGGGTGCCCTGTGCCTTCTTCATTTCTGCGTTCTCATCTGCCCTGCCTGCTTGCCGCGTTGATTGCGTCCACACTGTCCGCGGCCGCGCCCGCGCAGTCGTTGCCGGAAGCTCCGTATGCCGCGCCGTCCGCCGATCCGTGGAGTGCGCCGCACTTCTCCATCGATCCCAAGACGCTGTACCAGGCCGCCTCTGCCGCGCCCGCGCCGGATGGCGTGAACGTGACAGAGCTCAGCGAGGATGAACACTATACCTTTGACGACGCCGGGCGGCTGGTGCACGTAGGTCACACCATTTATAAGGTGCTTACGCAGAAGGGCGCGGAAGGCTGGGACTCGCTCTCCGTGGGCTGGGAACCCTGGCACGAAGCCCGGCCCGTGATCCGCGCGCGGGTGATCGCGCCCGACTTCACGGTGCATACGCTCGATCCCAACACCATCACCGAAGCCCCGGCCCGCGGCGGCGACTACAAGACTTACAGCGACGGCAAGCGCCTGCGTGCGCCGCTTCCGGCCATTGCGCCCGGTGTGGTGGTGGAAGAAGAATACACCGAGACAGAAACGGAGCCGCTGTTTCGAGCGGGCCGTGTGGGGCGAGTTGTGCTCGGCCAGGAAGACGTGCCGGTGGCGCACAGCCAGGTTGTCTTCGATGCTCCCGCCGCTCTGCCGCTGCGCACCAATCTCCTGTTGCTGCCCGGGATCAAACCGGAGCGCACGGAAGCCGGAGGGCGCGTCACACTGACGTTCGACGTCGGCCCGCTGGATGCGATCGATGCCCGCGAGCCGTACCTGCCTCCGGAGGTGGTGCGCTTCCCGATCATCGAATACTCCACCGGCGCATCGTGGCAGAGCATTGCGGCGGTGTACGGCAAAATTGTGGATGATCGCGCGAATTCACCGGCGGTCGAAAGCGTGGTGACGCCGCTGATCGCCCAAAAGAAAACCGCGGCCGAGAAAGAAGCCGCCATTCTCGATTACCTCGATCGCGAGGTCCGTTACACGGGCATCGAATTCGGCGAAGCCGCGATCGTTCCTCACGATCCGGCAGAGACGCTGGCGAAGAAATATGGCGACTGCAAGGACAAGGCCACGCTGCTGGTGGCGATGTTGCGCGCGGCGGGCATTCCCGCGTACGTAGCCCTTCTCGATGTGGAAGCGCGCATGGATGTGCCCGTGGATCTGCCGGGCATGGGAATGTTCGATCATGCCATCGTCTACGTGCCCGGCAAGAATGCACTCTGGATTGACGCCACCGACCGCTATGCGCAACTGGGACAGTTGCCGATGGGCGACCAGGCCCGTTTGTCGCTCGTGACCAGCGAAGCTACCACCGCTCTCGTGAAGATTCCTGAAGCCTCTTCGCGCGAAAACGGCGTGGTAGAGACGCGCGAGTTCACGCTGACGGACAACGGTCCCGCAAACGTGGTCGAGATTACGCAGCCCAAGGGCATTCTGGAATCGGACTATCGCGGCTTTTACGCCGACAAGCCCGACAAAGACACGCGTGAGGGAATTCGCGGCTACATCAAATCCGAGTACCTCTGCGACGATATCAGCAAGGTGGACCGCACCGATCCCGCCGATCTATCGCAGCCGTTCAAGCTCACCATCGCCTGCGAAAAGGCGAAGCGCGGTTACACGGAACTCGAAAGCGCACAAGCCGCCATCCGCGTCGACCGGCTCTTCCAGTTCCTGCCCGAGGAGCTCAAACAGAAAGACGATTCCGACGAGAAAAAGATCACCGGTCCCGATAAGCCAAAGAAGCCGCGCACCGAAGACTGGTGGCTGAATGCCGCCTTCGCCACGGAGTGGAACTATCGCATCATCCCGCCCGCGGGATTTGTTCCCAAGGAGCTGCCCAAGGATTCGGACCAAGCGCTCGGCCCCGCGCAACTGACGGAGACATTCACCACCGGCAAGGACGGAGTGGTGCTGGCGCACCTGGTTTTCGATTCTGTGAAGCGCCGCTACACCGTGGCCGAGGCCACGGCGCTGCGCAACCAGGTGGCCGATCTCGTCAACGGCCCCGCCATCCTCATCAACTTTGAGCCGCAGGGCGAGGCGCTGCTGCGCGACGGCAAAGTGAAGGAGGCGCTGGCCAGCTATCGCGCGCTGGTGGCGCTCAATCCCAATGCGGCTGTGCACCATTTGCAGGTGGCCAACGTGCTGCTTCAGGCCGGCATGGGCGAAGCTGCGCGCTCCGAGGCGCGGCTGGCCGTGAAACTCGATCCAAATTCGGCGCTCGCCGAGCGCGTGCTCGCTGAGATCCTGAAACACGACCTGGTGGGCCGCGAGCTGCGCCCGGGAAGCGACCTGACGGGCGCGGCCGACGCGTATCGCGCCGCCATCAAGCTCGATCCCGACGATCACACCGCGCAAGGCGATTTGGCGATCCTGCTCGAATACGATTCCGCGGGGCGACGCTACAGCGGCCAGGCGCACATGAAGGAGGCCGTCGCCGAATACGAGAAGCTGGGCCAGGACAAGCTTGCCGATCTCGGACTCACCGACAATCTTGCCTTCTCGCTTTTCTATAGCGGCGATTACGCGGGCGCGTACAAGGCGGCGCAAGCCCTCAATCCCGAGCCCAAGGCGCTGATGTCGGCCTGCATGGCCATGCAGCAGAGCAGCAAGTCGGGTCTGGACGAAGCCAACAAGCGCGCCACGGACGACAACGGCTTCAAGGAAACCGCGCGCACCGCCGGCGAAATGCTGATGAACATGCGGCAGTATGCGCAGGCCGCCGACTTTTACCAGGCGGGCGCAGGGGGCGATGACGCCGCGCGCACCCTGGGTCTAGCGAACATGCTGCGCGGCGCGATCCACCACGAGGACGTGCAATTCGCGAACACTCCGGCAGACCTCGTCAAGCGCTTCTCCATGGTGCCCTTCGATCCCGATCTGACCAAGGACCGCCTGGCCACCATGCTCAGCCGCAACGCCGTCAAGGTGCTGAATGCCATGGACGCCGACGAGCTGAAGGAGGAGCTTGAAAGCGGCAAGAAGATGAACAGCGAACTGGCGCGCGAGGGAAGCTCGCTGGATGTTACGGAAGACATCGTGCTGCACATGCTCGACCCCAAGGGCGAGGGCGATGACTCCACCGGCTACCGCGAAAAGGTTGACGCCCTGGGCGGAAGTACATTGACGCTCTACATCGTGAAGGAAGACGGGCAATACAAACTGCTCGACACCGGCGAAAAGCCGAACTCCATCGCTCTGGAAATGCTGGATCGCATTCAGGCCGGCGACTTGCGGGGTGCGAAGGCGCTGCTCGACTGGATGCGCGAGGACGTGCACCTGGAGGGCGGCGACGATCCACTGGGCGGGCCGGTGTTTCCGCGCTTCTGGACCAAAGGCGAAGCGCCGGACGCGCGCAAGATGAAGCTGGCCGCCGCGGCAATTCTGGTGGGAACCAAGCCCACCGTGGCGCAGGGCGTGCCAATTCTCGAGGCGGCGCTGAAGGAGGCGACGGGCGATCGCGAGCGCACCAACATTCGAATTGCGCTGGCTGTCGGGTATCTGATCCAGAACAATTTCGCGCCCATGCTCGACGTGGCCTCGGCGCTGCTCAAAGACGAGCCGGAATCGAGGACGGCTTTCACCGACAATGCGTTGGCGCTGATGGGACTGGGCCGGTACGACGATGCGATGGCGCTGGCCAGCGAACGGCTGAAGCTGCTGGAGAACGACAGCGACGCTTACGAAATGAAGATGGAAATCGACGCCGACCGCGGCAACTTTGCCGCGGCGCGCGGCTGGGCGCAAAAACTTGCCGACCTGGGCAAGGAAGGCGCCACGTTGCTGAACAACGAGGCATGGTACGCGCTCTTCACCGGCAAGGTGGAGCAAGCGGACATCGCGAAAGTCATTCGCGCCACCGAGATGCAGAAGGATGCGGCCTATGTTTTGCACACTCTTGCCTGCCTCTATGCCGAAGTGGGCAACACCAAGGATGCGCGCGAAGTGTTGCTGCGCGCCATGGACGACTGGAATCTCGACGAGCCGAATGAAGAGGTCTGGTACGTGCTGGGCCGCATTGCGGAGCAGTATGGCGAGCGCGAGATTGCAATCGCCGACTATCGCAAGCTGGAGAAGCCGAAAGAGCCGCTTGCCATTCCCACTTCAACGTGGCGGCTGGCGCAGATGCGGTTGAAGGCCATGGGGGCGGACCAGACGGCGGCTGTGAAGTAGTGGGGCTCAGGAAAGTGGCCGCGCTTGGCCGGGAAGAGCAACCGCAGATCCTTCGACTCCGTTTGGCGCTCAGCCACCCCACGGACGAAGACCTGTCCGTGGGGGCCCCGGTCACGCGCCAAACTCCGCTCAGGATGACAAATTCTGATACTGACCACTGACCCCTGAAAACTGATCACTGTTGCTGTTGCATCTGCTGCATGTCGATAAAAGGTACGGCGGGCTCGGGCGGCTGTTGCGCGCTCCACCAGCACGCTCCAGTCTTCGGGGATGGGCAGCTTGCGATCGAGCGGCGGCGGATTGTCGCTGGCCTCCACCTGCACGGCCACGTACAGTTCGCTCGCGGTGCTGCCGCGGAAGACGCCGTGGGTCGGCGGAACATCGGCGTAATCGCGGCCCACGGCAGTGCGGATGTGGCGATGATGCGCGATGAGGTTGTTGGTGGGGTCGATGCCCACCCAGCCGAGCTGGGGCATCAACGCCTCGACCCAGGCATGCGTGGCGTCGGGCGTGGAGCGGTCGTGGTCCTCGCGCCCGCGATATAAATAACCGGACACATAGCGCGCGGGAATGCGCACATAGCGCAGCAGCGCGATCATGGTGTGCGCAAAGTCCTGGCACACGCCTTTGCCGCTGATGATTGCCTCGTCGATGGGTGAGTCGACGCGAGTGTGACTGGGCACGTATTCGAAGTAGTTGAAGAGGCGCTGATTCAGCTCCAGAACGAGCATCAAGGGATCGTCGCGGCGGGTCACGCCCATCTGTTGGGCGAGCAAGGTCACTGCCGGGGTTTCAACGGCGAAGGTGCTGGGCAGCAGCATCTCCCAGTAGTCGCCTGGGGCGATGAGTTCATCGAGCTCGCTCCACGCTTCGGGCGCAAGGAACTCGGGAACATCGGGCAGGGACTGCTGTTCGACGACGGATTCGGCCACGATGACGAGCTGGTTGTGTTCGCCGGGAATATCGAAATGCTGAATGTTGTTGCCCAGGTGGTCGCGATAGCTGAAGACGCGGCAACGCGGGCTTACGGAGAGCGAGAAGGTGAGGCAGTGCTGGCTCGCGTCGGAGCGCGGGTGCATGCGGGTCTCCATGATGCTCTCGCTGATGGGATGCGAGTAGCGGAAGCGCGTGAGGTGCCTGACGGAATAGAAGTTCATAAATGCGGCTTTCAGCTATCAGCTATCAGCTTTCAGCAATTCACTCCTTCAGTGAAACTATACGGCCAACGCGGACTGGATCGAGTAGTGCACATAAAAGCGGTAAATGAGTTCATGGATGTGCAAGCACTGTCCGCGGATCTTGTGCAGAAAACCAGCCGTATCGCCGGCCAGGATTTCGTTGATCGATGTATAGCCCAGCATGGCGCTGAGCTTGCCGATGGCGGCCTTCAGCTCCTCGGGCGGGCGCCGGCCGCCGGATTGCTGAATGCCCTCGACGGCGTTGCGCGTGCCTTCGACGCAGTAATGGATGGCGTGGGGAAAATCGCGGTTGAGCACCAGGAACTCGAGCATGCGCTCTGGCGAAAGGTCAGCCGTGTACACCTGGCAGTAGGCTTCGAATGCCGTGCAAGAACGCAGCAGGCCCACCAGTTCCAGATGGAGATAGCCGGATGATTCCCGCTCTTGAGGGGGAAAGAGTTCGGCCTGATAGACCTCGAGCAACGTGGCCGTGGCGTAGGCGCGCTCAAGATAGCGGCCGAGGCGGATGAACTGCCATCCCTGGCCGTGGATCATGCTGGTGTCGGTGGTGCCTTTGAAGAGGTAGATGCCGTCAATCACCGTGGAGAGCTGGTCGCCGATGTTGGCGGAAAACTGCGATTGCGCGCGCGGCAAGTGCATCTGATGGTAAAGACGGTTGAGTCGCTGCCACATCTCAGTGGAGATTTCTTCGCGCACCTGGCGGGCGTTTTCGCGGGCCCCGTTGAGGCAGTAAATGACAGAGGCAGGGCTGAGATTGTCGTAGACCAGCTTCTGCGCCATTTCCTCGATGCTGCCGTTCCAATCCATCTCCACAGGCTTGCCCAGCGCGGCCACCATGCGCTGCCATCGCGTCTCCACGTTGGAGCCGCCGGCATCGAGCATCAGGCTCATGGTCACGTCGAGCAGGCGCACGGTATTCTCCGCCCGCTCCAGGTAGCGGCTCATCCAGTAGAGGCTGTCGGCAACGCGCGATAGCATGTTGTGTCTCTCTCTTCTGGCCCGATATTCTGCGAAGCGAACTATTCCAGAATCCATGTGTCCTTACTGCCGCCGCCCTGCGAGGAGTTGACCACGAGCGAGCCTTTTTCGAGGGCCACGCGGGTCAATCCGCCGGGCACGATGTTGATCTTGTCGCCAAAGAGGATGTAGGGCCGCAGATCCACGTGACGCGGCTCCAGGCGGTCGCCGATGAGGCAGGGAGCGCGCGAGAAATCGAGCGTGGGCTGGGCAATGTAGTTGCGCGGGTTAGCCTCAATCTGCCGCGCGAACTCCTCGCGCTGCAGCGCCGTGGAATGCGGGCCGATAAGCATGCCGTAGCCGCCGCTTTCACCTACGGCTTTCACCACCAGCTTGTCGAGGTTGGCGAGCACGTGCTTGCGGTCCTTGTCCTCGCTGAGTAAAAAGGTCTCTACATTGGGCAGGATGGGGTCTTCGTTCAGGTAGTAGCGGATCATGCGCGGCACGTAGGCGTAGACGGCCTTATCGTCGGCGAGGCCGGTGCCGAAGGCGTTGGATACGGTGACGTTGCCGGCGCGATAGGCATTGAACAGGCCTGCGCAGCCCAGGGCGGAGTCGGCGCGGAAGACGAGGGGATCGCTGAAGTCATCGTCGACGCGGCGATAGATCACGTCGACGCGCTTGAGGCCGTCGGTGGTGCGCATGTAGACGATGTTGTCGTGGGCTACGAGATCGCGGCCTTCCACGAGGTCAATGCCCATTTGGCGCGCAAGATAGGTGTGCTCGAAATAGGCAGAGTTGAACACGCCCGGCGTGAGCAGCACGATGTTCGGTTCGGGGCGGCCTTCGGGCGCGAGAGAGCGCAACGTGGCCAGCAGCAATTGCGGATAGTGTTCGATGGGCCGCACCCCGTAGCGCGCGAAGAGTTGCGGAAAGGTCCGCTTCATCACGCGCCGGTTGGTGAGCATGTAACTGACGCCGGAGGGCACGCGGAGGTTGTCCTCGAGCACCACGAACTCGCCCGTGTTGAGGCGGAGCAGGTCACTGCCGACGACGGCGATATAGACGTTGCGCGGCACCTGCAAGCCGCGCATCTGCCGCCGGTAGTGCTTGCAACTGTAGACGAGGTCGCGCGGGATGACGCGGTCGGCGAGGATTTTTGCGTCGGAGTAGACGTCGCGCAGGAACAGGTTGAGCGCGGTGATGCGCTGTGTGAGGCCGCGCTCGATGCGGTCCCACTCCTGGGCAGTGACAAGGCGGGGCAGCAGATCGTAGGGGAAGATGCGCTCGGTACCCTCTTCGCGGCCGTAGACGGTGAAGGTGATGCCCTGGGTGAGGAAGGCGAGGTCGACCGATTGCTTGCGCCGCTGCAACTCGTGGGCGGGAAGGGTGGCCAGGGTTTCGGCAAGGGCGCGATATGGCGCCCGCACCTCGCCGCCGGGCTCGCGCATTTCGTCGAACGCATGGTCGAGCGGGTAATCGCCGTAGAGAGTTTCGAGCTCCACTGGATGGCCTGCGGTCATGGTCGGGTCGAGAACCTTCCTTCCAGCGGACTTAAGGCGGCGGCTAAGCAGCTGGCGAACGGGAATGTGCAGCGAACTTGCCTTCGCTGATTTTCGAGCATGCTCCGCCTGTGCCCTCTTCTCTTGGTTCTAACATGCCGGGAATAAAGGAGCCATCAGGAAACGCGGGCCCGGCAGGGAAGGGCGAAAAAGAGCCGAGGCGCGACCGGTTGGCCGCGCCCCTATTTATGCTCATTGCCGCCGGGCTGGCGGTTTGTGTGAACTACTTGACCGGAACCTCGGCAGTCGTCTTCACAATCTGCGCAACGATCTGGTACGGGTCGGCTTCGGAGTTGGGACGTCGATCTTCAAGGTAGCCCTTGTAACCGTGCTTGACGAAGTTGACAGGCATGCGGACGGAAGCGCCGCGATCCGAGAGGCCGTAGTTGAACTTGTCGATGGCCTGGGTCTCGTGGAGGCCGGTGAGGCGCAAGTGATTGTCCGGGCCGTAAACCGCGATGTGATCGGGAATGTTCTTCTCGAAAGCGGCCATCAGGGCCTCGAAGTACTCCTTGCCGCCCACTTCGCGCAGGTACTTGGACGAGAAGTTTGTGTGCATGCCGGAGCCGTTCCAGTCGCCCTTGATGGGCTTGCAATGCAACTGCACGTCGACTTCGTACTTTTCACATAGGCGAGCCATCAGATAGCGCGCGGTCCACAGGTCGTCGGCGGCCTTGTGCGAGCCCTTGCCGAAGATCTGGTACTCCCACTGACCCTTGGCCACTTCGGCGTTGATGCCTTCGTGATTGATGCCGGCGTGGAGGCAGAGGTCGAGGTGCTCCTCGACGATCTGACGGGCGATCGAGCCCATGTACTTGTAGCCGACGCCGCAGTAGTAGGGGCCCTGCGGTCCGGGATAGCCGTGCTCGGGGAAGCCGAGCGGACGGCCTTCCTTATAGAGGAAGTACTCCTGCTCAAAGCCGAACCAAAGATCCGGGTCGTCGGGGGCCGTGGCGCGCATATTGGTCGGGTGCGGCGTGCCATCGGGGAGCATGACTTCGCTGAGCACGATGAAGGCGTCTTTGCGGCTTGCGTCGGGATACAACGCCACCGGCTTGAGAACGCAGTCGGACTTGTGGCCCGCAGCCTGCATGGTGGAGCTGCCGTCAAATCCCCACAGAGGCAGATCGGCCAAGGTGGGCGTTTTGTCGAATTCCTTGATATTGGTTTTGCCGCGGAGTTCGGGGATGGGCTTTTTTCCATCGAGCCAGATGTACTCAAGTTTGTACTTTGACATGGTTCTCCTTAATCGTCGGGAATTGTGTGTCAACCCCGGCGAAGCTGCAGCTCGCCGATGTGGGTGGGTTCTTTTACAGAATAAAATGCGGCCTGCCGGATCGTATAAGGATGGTATAAAGAAGTTGCAGAAACCGGCTTGACGCGGTGCGACTATGCCGCGATGTGCAACGACGCGGGGCGTGCGGCCGGGGAAGAGAATTCCGCGTTCCAACCTTCGTGCGCTACCCTGAACCCTCAGGAGTACTGATCCATGCGCCTTATTTCACGCATCTTCCAAGCCGGTCTGTCCCTGCTTGTTTTGTCCTTTGCGCTGCCCGTGGTTTGCGCGCAAAAAACGCCCATCCAGATCACTGCCGATCTGAGCGATGCGCCGCGCAAGCTGCTTCACGCGGAAGTCGACCTGCCGGTGACGCCGGGCCCGGTGACGCTGACCACGCCGAAGTGGATTCCCGGCGAGCACATGCCCAACGGCCCGGTGCAAGAGATCACGGGTGTGGTGTTCACCGCCAACGGCCAGACCCTTGCGTGGCGGCGCGATGACGTGGACCTTTATCAATTCCATCTCACGATTCCCGCGGGCGTGAGCACGCTGCACGCGCATCTGGACTGCATCGTCACATCGCGCATTTCGCAAAAGCTCGCGGCCATGGAGTGGGAGACTCTGCTGCTCTATCCGGCGAACACGCCGGTGCGCGATATCCCGATTCAGCCGTCAGTGAAGGTTCCCGCGGGGTGGGGTATCGGCACCGCGCTCACGCCGGTCAGCTCGGGCGCCTATCCGGTTCCCGCGCCGGGCGCCGTGACGCAGTTTGCGGTGACGACGGTGGAGCAACTGCAGGATTCGCCGGTCGTTACTGGCGAATATTTCCACGAGTTTCCGCTGGCTCCCGAGATCTCGCCCAAACACTATATCGATGTGGTTTCGGATCAGCCGGAGGACTCGAATCTGCGCCCGGCGGTGCTGGCATCGATAAGCAACCTGGTGCGCGAGGCCGATGCGCTCTACGGTTCGCATCATTACCACGTCTACCACTTTCTGCTGACGCTTTCGGATGTGGCCGGAGGCATGGGACTGGAGCACGGCCAGTCGTCAGACAACGGCGTGGGCGAAAAGGGGTTTGCCGACGACACGCACGAACTGCGCGAGGCCGATCTGCTGCCGCACGAGTTTACGCACTCATGGAATGGGAAGTATCGCCGCCCGGTGGGACTGTACCAGCCGGACTTCGCCACGGCGCAGCAGGGAGGGCTGTTGTGGGTGTACGAGGGCATGACGGAATACCTTGGCGATGTTCTGGCCGCGCGCGCGAGCTTTGAGACGCAGGCGCAATATCGCGACATGCTGGCAGAGACAGCGGCGGTCCTGGACTACACGCCGGGCCGCGAATGGCGGTCTACCGAAGACACGGCCATCGCCGCCAGCGTGGTGCGCTTCTATACGCCGTGGTTCAACTGGAGGCGCGGGCAGGACTACTACCCGGAGGGTGAGTTGCTGTGGCTGGATGCCGATACGCTCATCCGCAAATTGACGCAAAACCAAAAATCGCTGGGCGATTTTGAGAAGATCTTTCTGGGCAAGGGCGGAAACACCGGCCCACTCATCGTCACGTACGATTTCAACGAGCTGGTGCAGGATCTGAACGCCGTTGTGGCCTACGATTGGGCGACCTTTTTACACGACCGCATCGACAAGATCAATCCGCACGCGGACCTGGCCGGCATCGAGCAGGGCGGCTACAAATTGGTCTACAAGGACAAGGAAAGTGCAACGGAGCGCACCATTGCCGCGGTTCCGAGCGGGCGCTCTGAAGGCACGAACTGCTGGTTCTCGATCGGTTTGCTTGTACGCGACGATGGAAGCATCGTAGACGTGCGCTGGAACGGGGCAGCCGACAAGGCGCGCCTGGCGCCCGGCCAAAAGATCATCGCTGTGAACGGGCAAATCTATTCGGCGGAGGCGTTGCACGCAGCGATACGCGGCGCCAAAGGAAACACCGAGCCGATCCATCTCATCGTGCAGGCCGACTCCTTTGTCTCCATGGCCGACATCGACTACCACGATGGCGAGCGCTTCCCGGTACTCGAACGTGTGGAGGGCGCGCCGGCCTACCTGGACGACATTACCAAGCCGCTGACTACGCCGGAAAAGACGCCGGCTGAAGAGAAGAAAGCGGAGGAATAGGAACGACGGCGAGCAACCGCCCCGCCGCTGCTGGCTTCTCTTACCGGCGGTGCTGGCTGCGTTAATCTGGTGACTCAGGAGAATCGCCCCCAGATGCTCACTTGGCAATGCCTTACGCGGACCGTTTTCGCTGCCTCAATGCTTGCCCTGCCTTATGCCCGCGCACAGCAACCTGTGCCGCAGCCTGCAAGCGAAGACTTCATCCGCGCCCATTACACGAAATATGAGTTCCGCATTCCCATGCGCGACGGCGTGCGGCTGTTTACTGCTGTCTACGTGCCCAAGGCTTCAGCATTCCCCGCCGATCCTGGGCCGTACCCGTTTTTGATGGACCGCACGCCCTATAGCGTGGCTCCCTATGGCGAAGACCGCTACCCCGCTCGTCTCGGCCCCTCGGAGGAGTTCACGAAATCCGGCTACATCTTTGTCTACCAGGATGTGCGCGGCCGCTGGATGAGCGAGGGGACGTTTGTGGAGATGCATCCGGCCATCGACGAAAAGAAATCTGCGCAGGATGTGGACGAATCCTCCGATACGTACGACACCATCGAGTTTCTGCTGAAGCACGTGCCCAACAACAGCGGCAAGGTGGGCATCTGGGGCATTTCGTATCCGGGGTTCTACACTTCGGCGTCGATCATCGACTCGCATCCGGCCATTGCCGCAGCCAGCCCGCAAGCGCCCATGACCGACCTGTTTCTAGGCGACGACTCCTACCACGGCGGGGCGTTCATGCTCGCGGCCGGCTACGGTTTCTATGCGCCGTTCTTCCACGCGCTGCAGAATCCAACGACTGCGGCCGGCGGCGCAGCCTTCGACTTCGGCACCAGAGACTCGTACAAGTTCTACCTTGATGCCGGAAACGTCGCGAACCTGGATAAGTTCATGACGAGCGCGGCCTGGATGTGGGACGACCAGTACAAACACGACACCTACGACGACTATTGGCAGATGCGCGACCTGTCGCGGCATATGAAGAACGTGAAGTGCGCGGTGCTGGTGGTCGGCGGCTGGTTCGACGCCGAAGATCTCGAGGGCCCGTACCGCACCTTTAACGCCATCCACAAATTCAATCCGGATACGCCTATCACTTTGGTGGAGGGCCCTTGGGTACATGGCGGATGGGCGCGCACCGACGGCGATCATCTGGGCGATGTGCAGTTCAACGCCAAGACCTCGGAGTACTTCCGCGCCAACATCCAGTTCCCGTTCTTCGAGCATTATTTGAAGGGCGGAGGCAAGACGCTTCCCGCGGCCATCGTGTTTGAAACCGGAAGCAACGTGTGGCGGCGCTACGACGAGTGGCCGCCCAAGGCTGCCACGGCAAAGACGCTCTACTTTCACGCCGGCGGCAAGCTCAGCTTCGATACACCGAGCGAAGAGAAGAGCTTCGACGAGTACCTGAGCGACCCTGCCCACCCGGTGCCCTTCGTGGGCTATACCGCGGATACCGTGCCGCAGCGCTACATGGTCGACGACCAACGCTTCGCCAGCTCACGGCCCGACGTGGTTACTTACGAAACCGATCCGCTCACCGAAGATGTGACCATCGCCGGACCGGTCTCGGCGCATCTCAAGGTCGCGAGCTCGGGCACGGACTCCGACTTCGACGTAAAGCTCATCGACGTTTATCCCGACGATACGCCCGATCCCAACCCATCGCTCAACGGCAACAAGCGCATCCTGGACGCGCCGCCGCTGCACATGGGCGGCTACCAGCAGTTGCTGCGCGGCGAGCCCTTCCGCGCCAAGTTCCGTTCCAGCTGGGAGAAGCCCGAGCCGCTCACGCCCGGCAAGCAAACCGCCATCGACTTTACGATGCCCGATCTCTACCACACGTTCCGCCGCGGCCATCGCATCATGGTGCAGGTCGAAAGCTCATGGTTCCCGCTCACCGATCGCAATCCGCAAACCTTTACCGATATTCCCTATGCCAAGCCGGAGGATTTCAAGAAAGCTACGGAACAGATATTCCACCAGAAGGACGCTGCTTCCGGCGTGGAGGTCCTGGTGCTGCCGCAGCCGTAACCGCGAGCTCGCATTGCGCGCTCGCGCACTGACGAGGGAGCTATGTACGTTCGTGTATTCCGATCTGTTTTCCTGATACCTGCAGTGGCCCTGTTGCTTGCGGCGCCGTCGATCGGCGCCGAAGAGGGAATGTGGACATTCGACAACCTGCCGCTGAAACAACTGGCGGACAAATATAACTTTCACCCAACGCAGGAATGGTTGGATCATCTGCGTCTTTCGAGCGTGCGCCTGAACGATGGAGGTTCAGGTTCATTCGTGAGTCCTGACGGCCTGCTGCTGACCAACCATCACGTGGCGCGCGGGCAACTGCAAAAGAACTCGAGTGCCGACCACGACTACGTGCGCGACGGCTTCTACGCCGCAACGCAGGATGCGGAAATGAAATCTCCCGACCTGGAAGTGAACGTTCTGGTGGGCATGCAGGACGTAACGGCGCGCGTGCAGGGCTCGGCCAACGGCATCAAGGATGCCGCCCAGGCCGAGAAGGCGCGCCGGGCCGAGATCGCAGCCATCAAGAAGGAGAGCAAAGACAAGACAGGCCTGCGCTCCGATGTGATTTCGCTTTACAACGGCGGCGAGTATTGGCTCTATCAATATAAGGCGTACACCGATGTGCGCCTGGTCTTTGCACCCGAGCAGCAGGCGGCATTTTATGGCGGCGATCCCGACAACTTCACCTATCCGCGTTATGACCTGGACATGGCGCTTTTCCGCGTGTATGACAACGGCAAGCCGTTGCATACGGAGAATTATCTGAAGTGGAACGCGAAGGGCGCTGCGCCGGGCGAACTGGTGTTTGTCTCCGGCCATCCGGGATCCACGGCGCGCCAGCAAACCATGGCCGAACTGGAAATGGATCGCGAAATAACCGAACCGGCCAATGTCGAATATCTGCAGCGGCGCATTGCCGCGGAGCAGGAGTTTGCCAAACAGGGGCCGGAGCAAGCGCGGCTGGTGGCAACCAACATTTTCAGTCTGCAAAACAGCCTGAAGGTCCGCGCAGGCCGCGTGGAGGCGTTGGCAGACGCGGGCATTCTGGCGAGGAAGCAGGCTGAGGAGAACGACCTGCGCGCCAAAGTGGCTGCGAATCCCCAGTTGCGAAAGGAATATGGAAGCGCGTGGGATGAGATCGCGCGCGCCGTGAATCTGGCCCGGCCGGAGATGCCGAAGCGGATTTTTCGCCGCACCGACAGCCAGCTCTTCACACTGGCGCTGGATATTGTGCAGTACGTAGTGGAAGTGAAAAAGCCCGATGGCGACCGGCTGCCACAGTATAACGAGGCCGGATTGGATTCCCTGCGCTACCAGATGCTCTCGCCAGCGCGGATATATCCATCAGTGGAGAAGCTCTACATGACTACGGCCCTGAAGCTGGCCAGGGAAAAGCTGGGGGCAGACGACGCATACCTCGAAGCCATTGTGCAGGGCGGCGACATTGACAAGACGGTGGACGCGCTTGTGGACGGCACCCGGCTGGCTGACCCGGCCTTTCGCAAAAGCCTGCTGGATGGCGGCGAGGCAGCCGTGGCCGCTTCGAACGATCCCATGATTGCCGCTGCGCGGCGCGTGGATCCGGTGTGGCGCGCCAGCAATAAGTACTACCAGGACAATGTCGCCAGTGTGTTCATCGCGGCGGGCGAGAAGCTCGGCAAGGCGCGCTTTGCAGTGTATGGCAAAAATGCGTATCCCGACGCCACGTTCACACTGCGCCTGACCTACGGCACAGTCGATGGATACCCCTACAACGGAACCATCGCGCCGCCGTTCACCACGTTCTACGGGCTCTTCGATCGCGCGGCCAGCTTCAGCAACCAGCCGCCATGGGATCTGACGCCCAGGCAGGTAGCGGCCCGCGAAAAACTCAACTTGGCCACTCCGCTCGATTTCGTTTCGACGGCGGACATCATCGGCGGCAATTCGGGCTCGCCGGTAGTCAACCGCGAGGGCGAGCTGGTGGGGTTGATCTTCGACGGCGACATTGAGTCGCTGGCCGGCAACTTTGCATATGACGGCACAAAGAACCGCGCTGTCGCAGTCGACTCTGCGGGAATGCTCGAGGGTCTGCGCAGGATTTACGGCGCGAACGCCCTGGCCGATCAACTCGAAGGCAAGAACTAGACGCGAAACGCGCGCAGGAAGCGGGAGCCGCATGCTCCCGCTTTTCTGTTTGCGGAATATAGGATGCGTGTGGCCGGACGCAGCGCTGCCGATTCCAAAAAACAGCACGATTCGACGTACAATCTAGAGAGGACCGGGAGACAGCGGAGAGGTGGCCGAGCGGTTGATGGCTCCGGTCTTGAAAACCGGCATACCCGAAAGGGTATCGGGGGTTCGAATCCCTCCCTCTCCGCCAGCATTGCATGCAGCAGCCGCTCGCTAACCGCCCGCAAGAGTTCCCAGTTAGAGCACAAAGAGAACAGTTCGCACCGGATTGCATCCACCGCGAGAAGGTTCGCGGGTTTTCGGCTTCTGTTACATAAGTCCTGCCGAAGCTGCAATCGAATCCCGGCATTCCGTTATTGCACCTGCTGATGCAAGGCAGAAATCATACAAGGCGCGCCACGCCCAAAGTGAGGATGAGGGCCGTGACGGAAATAATGGTTTCGCAGACCGACCAGGTCTTGAGAGTCTGGACCACACTCATATTGAAGTACTCTTTCACTAACCAGAAGCCGCCGTCATTCACATCGGAACAGCTGCGGTTTCCGGCTCGGCGCCAGTGCCGTCAAAAACGCTCGCGTTGCGAATGATAGTTTCGCAGAGGCGCATCAATGTTCCTCTGACATGTAGGCTGGATACATTAGAGAATTCGGGCAAATGGGAATTGCTGTTTGCTGAGGCTGGAAATGGATCGATTGAAACACACGGGCTCCGGCCGGGTGAAACAGACGGGCGCTGGCCCGGCTCACGATCCCGGAACAATTGACGTACTGAACAAGGGTATTGGATTGCTGGAGCAGCCTATTGGCCACGATGAGATTATGCAGCGCGGCTGGAACCTGCTGCGCGAGGATCTCACGCTGCCTGCAGCCGTGCTTTATGAAGATGCGCTGCAGCACAACCTTGAATGGATGCGGCATTTCACGGATGCATACGGCGCCAGGCTGGCTCCCCACGGAAAAACCACCATGGCGCCGCGTTTGTTTGCGATGCAGCTTGCAGCGGGCGCCTGGGGCATTACGCTGGCCACGGCGCATCAAACGCAAGTTGCCTACGCACACGGCGTGCGCCGCGTGCTCATGGCCAATCAGCTCATCGGCAAGCAAAATATGGCGATCGTTGCCGGGCTGCTGCGCGATCCTGAATTTGAGTTCTACTGCCTGATCGACTCTGCCGAGCAAATCGACCAACTTGGATCGTACTTCTCGCAATGCGGAGCGAAGCTGAATGTGCTGCTCGAAGTGGGAGTGGACGGCGGCCGGGCCGGCGTGCGCAACCGCGAACAGCTCCAGTCGGTTCTTGACGCTCTGGGCAAGTGGAGCCATGCCATCGCGCTGTGCGGAGTGGAAGTCTACGAAGGCGTCCTCGATGACGAGGCAGCCATTCGCGCATTTCTGCTTCATGCCGTGGACGTGACAAAAGAGATTGCGGCAAAAAAGCGTTTCCAACGCACGCCGATCTTGCTTTCCGGCGCGGGCTCGGCCTGGTATGACGTGGTCGCCGAAGTCTTTTCTCCGCGAGATTTTGAACATGCCGTCGAGGTAGTCTTGCGCCCCGGGTGCTATTTGACGCACGATGTCGGCGCGTATCGAAAGGCGCAAGACAGGATCCTCAAATGCAACCCCGTGGCGCGGCAAATGGGCGCGGGGCTTAAGCCGGCCCTTCAAGTCTGGGCTTACGTGCAGTCTGTTTCTGAAGCCAACAAGGCGATTGTGGGCCTTGGCAGACGCGATGCAGCCTTTGACTCGGGCTTGCCGGTTCCGGCGTTGCACTTTAGACCCGGAAGCGTTACGCCGCAACCCGCTCCGGCACATTGGATCGTTACCCGGATGATGGATCAGCATGCGTACCTGCAGATTGCCGCCAACGATGACGTGCGGCCCGGAGATATGGTGGCTTTCGACATCGCGCATCCTTGCCTGACCTTCGACAAATGGCGCGTACTGGCTCTGGTGAACGGCGCGTACGATGTCGTCGATTTTATTCAGACATTCTTCTAATTTTGTTCTCGGTCTTTGGCATCGGTGATTGCAGTCACGTTGAGCGGTGCTCGCGGATCATACGATGACATCAAGGGCTCTTAATGTACGGAGCCTGAGCGAAGGGATCTGCATGAATCTGGGATTTATTGAGAGCAAGACATACGACGAGATTTCAGTGGGCGACACAGCCGGGACTGAGCACGTTCTGACCACGGATGACGCCATGGCGTTCGCCTCGATTTCCGGGTTCCATTCCGTTCTGAATATCGATGAACGTATCGATCGCGCCGGGGGCATACCTCCGACCGGGCCAAACATGTGGTGCGCCTCGCTCATCTCCGGTCTCTTCAGCATGAACATACCGGGGCCAGGATGCACGCTGACCAACGTCTCACTCTCGTTCCAGCATCGCATCCGCGTCGGAGATCGCATTCTCGTCAAGGTGCAGGTTACGGCCAAGGACGATGCGACAAAGACGATCTACTTCGATTGCGAAGCAAAAAATGGCGCCGGTACGCCGATCTTTTCGGGCACTGCCCGGCTCATCGCACCGGAGAAGAAGCTGCGTTGGTCCACGCTCCCGGTGCCACAGCTCATTGTGAATAACCCTTATCGTCACTACCTTGGCTTGATCGCGCGTGCCACCTCCAAACCGGCGGTGAGAACCGCGATTGTCTGGCCGTGCGACGAAGTATCTCTCGGGGGCGCGATTCAGGCATTCAAGGACAGTTTGATCGTTCCGGTTCTTGTGGGTTCTGAGGCGAAGATCCGCAGTGTGGCGGGCGCTTTGCAACTCGACCTGGGAACCGTTCAGATCGTTGACATCGAAAATAGCCGCATGGCGGCCATCCGGGCCGTCGAAATGGCACGCAAAGGCGAAGTGCAAATGCTCATGAAGGGCTCGCTGCACACGGACGAGCTCATGAGCGCCGTCGTCTCGCGCGAGGGAGGCCTGCGCACGGGAAGGCGCATCAGCCATGTGTTTGCTCTGGATGTTCCGTCCTACCACAAGACGCTCTTTGTTACTGATGCGGCGGTTAATATCCAGCCGGACCTCGAGACCAAGATCAGCATTCTGCAGAATGCGATCGACATGTTGAATACGCTCGAGGTCGCGAGTCCCAAGGTAGCAATCCTGTCGGCGGTCGAGTCAGTCAACCCCGCCATTCCATCCACGCTCGATGCCGCCGCCCTTTGCAAGATGGTCGATCGCGGGCAGATTACCGGCGCCATCGTCGACGGACCGCTGGCGTTCGATAATGCGATTTCAAGCGACGCCGCAAAGATCAAGAAGATCAAATCGCCGGTGGCGGGAGACCCGGATCTTCTCATGGTCCCCAATTTGGAAGCCGGAAATATTCTCTTCAAGGAGCTTCAGTACCTGGCCGGAGCGTTGGCCGCGGGCGTTGTGGTTGGAGCGAAGGTCCCGATTGTTCTCACCAGCCGCGCCGACGGAGAACTGGCGCGGATGGCGAGTTGCGCCCTCGGCGTCTTGCTGGCGAAGCCTGCGCCCGACTTGATGCCGGCATAATCACCAATGCTCTATCGGTCCGTTGGTTCAGCAACACCTATGAGCGGTCTCTTGAATGGCCGCGTCAAGCTCATTCAACATCTTCTCCGCGCTTGCAGGAATCGCCCGCTTGAACCGCGCCCACCCAATGTTCCGCGAGGCAGCGGGAACCCTCTGCCCGAACTGGACAGCCTGGCGATAGGATAAGGAGCGGAGGCAAATGCGATGCTGATTGTTCACGTGCACGTGCACGTCAAGCCCGAATCCGTAGAGGAGTTCAGGCAGGCCACCGTCGAGAATGCCCGCGCGAGCGTGCAGGAGCCCGGCATTGCTCGCTTTGACGTGATGCAGTCGCAAGACGATGCGACGCGGTTCGTGCTGATCGAGATCTACCGCACGCCGGAAGCGGCGGCCGCGCATAAGGAGACCACGCACTACGCGAAGTGGCGCGATGCTGTGGCGCCCATGATGGCCGAACCGCGCCAGAGTGTGAAGTACAACGCCGTCTTCCCCGATTTCAATGACTGGTAATTGGGGGACTGGTAGAACCATGCGCTTCGAGTTCGCGACCGCAACGCGCATTGTCTTCGGCGAAGACACGGCTGCCACCCTCCCTGAGCTGGCGCGCAGCTTCGGCGCTCGCCCGCTGGTGGTGACCGGTGCATCGACCCAGCGCGCGGCATGGCTTGTCTCGGCGCTCCAGGCAGAGATTTTCAGTGTGTCCGGCGAACCCACGGTGGAACTGGTGCGCGCGGGCGCGCGGCACGTCGAGGACGCTGGCTGCGACGTCGTCCTCGCGACGGGCGGGGGCAGCGCCATTGACGCCGGCAAAGCGATTGCCGCCATCGCCACCAATGGCGGCGAGCCGCTGGAGTTTCTCGAGGTTGTGGGCAACGGGCGCGCGATTGCAGTGCAGCCACTGCCGTTCATTGCCGTGCCGACGACCGCCGGCACGGGCAGCGAAGTGACGCGCAACGCGGTGCTGGGATCGGCGGAGCACGGCGTGAAAGCGAGCTTGCGGAGCCCCATGATGCTGCCGCGGGTCGCGCTGGTGGATCCCGAGCTGACCTACGGGCTGCCGCCTGCGATCACTGCGGATACAGGCCTGGACGCCCTGACGCAACTCATCGAGCCGTATGTCAGTACGCGCGCCAATCCACTGGTCGATGCAATTTGTGTGGAAGGGATGGGGCGCGTAGCCAGGGCGCTGCGCCGCGCGTACCACGACGGAAGCGATCGCGAGGCGCGCCGCGACATGGCGCTGGCAAGCCTGTTCGGCGGCTTGGCGCTGGCCAACGCCGGATTGGGCGTGGTGCATGGCCTGGCGGCTCCGCTGGGTGGCCAGTGGAAGGCGCCGCATGGAGCACTGTGTGCGGCGCTGTTGCCGCAGGGCATGGCAGCGAATGTGGCTGCGTTACGGGCGCGTGCACCGCAGCATCCTGCCCTGGAGCGCTACGCGATGATCGCGCGCCTGCTTACCGGCCGAAATGAAGCCGGCGCCGAGGAAGGCATCGACTGGGTACGCGCGCTTTGCGCCGAACTCAAGATTCCCGGGCTGCGCGCCTGGGGGATTGCGGAAGCTGATTTGCCCGCTGTCGTCGAGAAGGCGGCCCGCGCCAGCAGCATGCAGGCCAATTCGCTGCCCCTCACAAGCAAAGAGTTGCTGGCGGTGCTAACGGCCGCGCGGTAAGCGCCGGAGATGCGGGACGCAAAGCGGAGCGCACCGATAAATGGGTTGAGGCGGCGACGGAAGGCGCGGCTCGATAAACATTCTCGCGCCGGAGGCGGAAAGCGCGTGGATAATGGCCGATAGAGGAGTTCGATCGATGAAAGCATTGGTCAAAAGCAAAGCCGAGCGCGGGTTGTGGCTCGAAGACATCGCTGAACCGGAAATCGGAATCAACGATGTCCTGGTGCGCGTGCACTACACCGGCATCTGCGGCACCGACGTTCACATTTACGAGTGGGATGAGTGGGCGCAAAAGACCATCCCTGTGCCCATGGCCATCGGGCACGAGTTCGTTGGCGAGGTGGTTACGGTGGGCGCGAATGTGAACGACTTCTTCGCGGGCAACATCGTGAGCGGAGAAGGACATGTGGTGTGCGGCCGATGCCGGAATTGTCTTGCCGGGAGGCGGCATCTTTGCGCCTCGACGCGGGGCGTCGGCGTTAATCGGCCCGGAGCATTTGCGGAGTTCATTGCGTTGCCGATGACCAACATCTGGAAGCACAGCGCAAGCGTCCCGGAAGAGGTTGCCGCGATCTTCGATCCCTTTGGCAACGCGGTGCACACGGCGCTCTCCTTTCCAGTACTGGGCGAAGATGTGCTGATTACGGGCGCGGGGCCGATTGGGCTCATGGCGATTCCGGTCGTGAAACACGCGGGCGCGCGGCACGTCGTGATCACCGACCTGAACCCCAATCGATTGGAACTGGCGCGCAAGATGGGCGCGACCCTCGCCGTGAATCCCGGCGAGGTGCCGCTCGCAGACGTGCAAAAACAACTGGGAATGGTGGAAGGGTTCGATGTGGGTCTCGAGATGTCGGGCAATGCGCAAGCTCTTCGCGACATGATCGCCAACATGAGTCATGGCGGCAAGATCGCCCTTCTCGGCATTCCGGCCAAAGAGATGCCGATGGACTGGCGCCAGGTGATCTTCAATATGCTGACCATCAAGGGCATCTATGGCCGCGAGATGTACGAGACGTGGTACAAGATGACGGTCATGCTGGAGTCGGGAGTGGATATCTCCGGCGTGATTACCCACCGCTTCCCATGGAATGAATATGAAGCGGGATTTGCAGCCATGCGCTCAGGCAATGCGGGCAAGGTGATTCTGGACTGGAGGAATGTGCGGTAGGCCCAGGATTTTTCCGGTCGCGCGAGCAGAATCTATCGCTGTCCGGAGAATTCGCCTGCCGAGCCTTTTTGCCTGATCCAGTCCTCAGTGATCGAAACCACCTTGATGGTCTGGCGGCGATAGGTGAGGGCAACGAGGATTTCTCCGTCATGAGTTTGCATGATGCTGGGGTAGGAGTATTCCTCGCGGCCGGGCTGTTTTGGAGTCTGCTCAGCGGGGCCGTAGCCCTGGCGGCCCTCTTCAACGTCTCTCACGTATGGCCAGGTTCTTCCGCCGTCCAGAGAAAGCGCGACGGAAAGGGGTTTGCGCAAGCCGCCGCCTGCCGAATTCTTGCTGGAGTTATTAAATGCCATCACCACGTGGCCGTCGTGCAATCGAAAAGCCTGAACCGAGGCATTGTTGTTGGGCAGGACGGTGGCTGTCGCCGGGCTCCAGGTACACCCGTCCGACGAGGTACTGCTATAGATGAAGTCGCCTGCACGGCTGCGGAAGAAGGCGAGCAGCCGGCCGGGTGCAAGGGAGACTACGCTGGGCTGAATCTTCCCCTCACTCCCAGCCATGACGCATTCTTTCCAGGTTGTGCCGTGGTCGTTGCTGATCTCTGTTGCTGAATAGTTCGTTTCTGAACCTGCGCCGATCCCCGCGCTCGTAATGTGCGAAATCGGCAGCATCCACGCCCCATTCTGGAGAATCACCATGGGATGCCGCGTAAATGCACCCGGCTTGCCAAACAAGAGGGTTGGCCCGGTCCAGGTGACGCCGTTGTCTTTCGAGATCAGGTGCAGGACATGCGCATTGGCCTCTCCGGCATCCGCCTCTTGCGTGCTGTGGTAAAGATCGACGTTTCCATCCGGCTCCTGAAACAGCACGGGGTTCTGAAAGGATGCGCCCGCCTGCCGGTCGATCAACACAGGAGGTCCCCAGTTCCGCGATCCATGGAGTCGCCGCGAGATAACAATGCCCACGCCGGAATTGCCCTCCCACGTGCCGGAGAACCACACGCAGAGCACATCGCCGTTCCTGAGTTCATACAAATTGGCCGCGTGCGAGCTTGGAAAGAGAATGGGCAGATAGGTTTCAGCAGCCTGCAAACTTGCGTTGAATCGCTCCACGCCGTCGGCGAGTTTGGCCACCGAGGGATCGAGAAGCGGCCGCGCTACAGCATTCTGTGCGAGCGCACTCCCGCTCGCCGCCGTTATGAGCAGAAACCATAAACCGCACCGGGACACGCGAAATCCAGTCATCATTCCTTCCATTTCCAGACGTAGTCCCAGTCTACGGCTGCACCGCTGCGCTCTCCATCCTTGAAGATAGCGCCGGCACAGGATCCACGCTAATTCAAAAGTTGAACGAAACCTGCAGGTCAACGCTGCGGTTCGACGCGGCTGAGGAGAAGAATCCTCCCGCGAGAGCGGTGGATTTTCCAAAAAGCGGCGATTCGAGAACGCCGACGGGCTGCGCCAGGCTCACATTGTTCAAAACGTTCCGCGCCATGGCCGCGAAGTTGAGCGAATAGCGCCGCGCCACTGCCTGATCGAGCCGCGGTGGTCCGCCGCTTCTGCTTAGGCCGCCTGGCCCAAGCCCACCACCGCCCCCGCCGCCCGGTCCTCCACCCGGAGGAGGGCCACCGGGGCCGCCCGGACCACCGGGGCCACCGGCGCCAGCGCCCGCTCCACTTGCGACGCGCGGTCCAATGCCAAACGATTTGCTGACCCGCAGGTTCATGCTGAATTGCGTGGGCCCGTTGCCGTCGTTGTAGTGAATGCGCTGCTCGTTCCACGCCGGATCGAGGTCGAAGGTTCCGTACGCCGTCTGCATGGTGTCGGTGCTCGTCGCCGTCGCCAAGGCAGGACGGTCATTGAATTGGTTATCGCCGTTCAGGTCCTGTCCAATGGTGATGTTGAATGGAGTGCCGGAATTGGCCACCAGCATGGGACTGAAGGAGACTCCGTAAGGCGCCTGCAGATTGCCGCCCAGCAAAAAGCGATTGCGCACGTCGAAGTTCGCCCGGCCGTAGTCGGCGCCGGGATTTTGCTGGTCGGAAGGGAAGTAGCCCACGCCGGAGGTATCGGCCTTGGCAGAGTTCATCATGTAGAAACCGAAAAGCGTAAGCCGCTTGGCGTTGACCGAGTAGTTCAACATCAGTTGATTCTGGTTGTACACGCCGCCCGACTGAAACTGATCGATGTTCTCATTGATGCCGTTGGGGCGCGTACCCGTGCCGGTACTCGCGTTGTACGTCGCGGGCAGATACGCGTTGATGTTGTCGGTCAAATACTGGTGCACGCCGCGCGAGTTGATATACGTGGCAGCCATGGTGGCAAACTTGCCGAACTGATGCTCCACGCCCATGGCCGCCTGCATATTGATCGATGCTCTCAAGTGCGGACTGATTTGATAGAGAGTGGGAGACGCCGTGCTGAGCGACGCCAGCTGCGAGGCCGACGGGGCGTTTTGAGAAAAGCCCGGGTTCGCGATCACGTACTGCTGCTGGTTGATCCCGTTCTGGCGAATGCTTTCAAGAACGTTGCCTTCGGCAAAGCGATCGTAAAACCAGCCGTAGCCTCCGCGGATAACGGTCTTCGGTTGGTTGTTTGCCCGGCCGGCCGGCGCCCATGCAAACGAAAAGCGCGGCGCCCAATCGCCGTGGTCGCCGATCCAATCCTGCGTCTCGTAGCGCAGGCCGTAGCTCAGGGTCAGGTTGGGGCGTGCCTTGTAGTCGTCCTGGAAATACATGCCGAGGTCGAAGTAATTGACGGTTGCCGCGGCATTCCCCGCAGTCACGCTGTACTGCGCCGGGGTTTGCGCCGCGTAGGCACTGAGCGAGGCGTAGGTGTACTGGCCGTTGAAGCCGGAGGTGGAGTAGCTGGCATCGTGGGTAAAGCGCAGCCGCCCACCAAAGTTGATGGCATGTGCGCCCTTGGTCACCATGGTGTTGTTCTGCAATTCATAGTGGTCCTGGTTGTCGCGCACCGTGCCCATGCTGTTGCCGCCGCCGCTGAACGCGCCCTGCACGGAAATGGAAGGATCACTGTTTTGCGCAACCTGGCTGTCGCGGTCGCCCATGTATTGAAAGCGCGTTTCGTTCACGATATTGGCGCCCAGCACCTGGGTATCGCTCAACTGCAGAGTGTTTTCGTGATTGGAAACGTTGTAGGCCTGGCTTTCCACGGAAAGCTGCGAGACGCCGTCATTGCTCTCGACCTGACGGTCGAACATGTAACGAACGGTCAGCGTGTTGTTGGCGCCGAGTTGAAAATCGAAGCGCGGGCTCACGTCCAGCCGCGACTGCGGGTTGGCAATGGCCGCCGTGTAGTTGTAGGTGCTGCCGCTGGAATTCAGAAGCTCCGCATTGACGATGGAATTTGACTCGTTGTCGCGGCGGAAGACGCTGGTAAACCATGAGGAACTCTTCGTGAGCGCGCCGCCGGCATTGCCCACGAAAAACGTGCTGTAGTACGGCGGTTCACTGGTCACAAACGGATTGAGCGAATTGAATGTGGAGTCGTTGCCGCTGGCCATCAACATGCCATGGAATTTGTCGGTACCGGGCTTGGTGAGGATTTCAATGCGCCCGTAGCCCAGCTTGTCGTATTGCGCCGAGAAGGGATTCTGGTTGATGCGGATCTCGCGGATCGAGGATTTGGGCGGAAGCTGGCCGCCGGTGAATCCATCGATATAGATCTGCCCTCCGTTGGGACCTGCCGCGGGACCGGCCAGGGCATTGAGTTCGTTTTGCAACTCGTCGGGATCGTCAGAAAGCGCATCCAGATCCTTGCCCTTGATGATGATGGCGCCGGCGTTGTTATCGGAACTGGTGCTGACGCCGATGGCATCGCTCTCCACCTGAACCTGTTGCTGCTCCACGGGCATTTGCAGCGCCACGTTCTGCGTTATCGTCTGCCCGCCTGCAACCTGGATGCCATCGAGCGAGAACGGAGCAAACCCCTGCGCCTTCACGGTGAGAGAGTAGCTGCCGGCCTGCAGTTGGCCAAAGCTGAACGCGCCATTGGCTCCGCTCTTGAGCGACTTCGAAAAGCCGTTGCCGTTGGCGAGTACGACCGTTGCCGAAGGAACCAGCGCCCCAGAGGGATCGGTCACGGTTCCGAAGACGCTTCCAGCCGGGGCCTGACTCATCGCGAACGGCGCGCAAAGAAGAGAAGCCGCATAAACAATGCGGACAAGAAAACCGGGTATTTTCATGATCATTCCAGGCGGCAGATTGCCACCATGTACAGGAGACCGCAGAGGGCGGCTCTGTGCCGTCTCATTGGGTAAAGGTGTGTAACAAAGTGTCACGGCGCTCTTTACCATTTGTTACATTTTTCCGGCCGTTTTCGCCTGCAGCAAGCGTAGTCTCGAAGAGGCGGAAACATACGATGGAAGATATCCTGCTCATCGACGACGACGCAGAACTTTGCTCCATGCTCACGGACTACCTGGGGCGATACGAATTTCGTGTGCACGCGGTGCATCGCGGCGACGAAGGTCTGAAGACCGCGCGCGGCAGGGACTGGGCGCTGATTCTGCTGGACGTGATGCTGCCGGGACTGGATGGCTTCGAGGTGCTCAAGCAAATCCGCGCGTCGTCGGACGTGAGCGTACTGCTGCTGACCGCGCGCGGCGAGGATATTGACCGCATTGTGGGTCTCGAAATCGGCGCGGACGATTATTTGCCCAAGCCGTTCAACCCTCGGGAACTGCTGGCGCGCATGCGCGCCATTCTGCGCCGGCGTTCGGGCACTGCGGCCAAAAGCGAGCCGGCATTGCTGCGCGTTGACGATCTGGAACTCGATGCCGCAGCCCGATCGGTGCTGCAGGGGGGAAAGAAGATCGATTTGACCAGCGTGGAATTCGCGCTCCTTGAAACGTTGATGCGCTTTCCGGGCCAGGTGGTATCGCGCGAGCAACTTTCAGAAAGCGTGCTGGGGCGGAAGTTCGATCCCTTCGACCGCAGCCTCGACATGCACGTGAGCCGTTTGCGGCGCAAACTCAGCGAGAATGGCGCGCGCGACGAACAGGTGAAGACAATTCGCGGCGCGGGCTATCAGCTTGCCGTCAGTACGGCCAGGCAGGCAGCGGAGGGCTGATTCATGCGCAGTCTTTTCTTCAAGATTTTCGTGATTTTCTGGATTGCGCAGAGTCTGATCTTCGCGATTTCAACCGTGCTGATCGTACGCCATCACTTCGAAAGCCCGGATGTGCTTTTCGATGGGTTGCACAGCAGCTTGGAAAACGATGCGCGGCGTGCAGCCGCGGCGTATGAATCCGGCGGATGCGCGGCGGTGGATGCCCTGGGCGCGGAAATCGAGCAGCAGATCGCCTTGAAGGACGCTGCGGGGCGCGACCTGTGCAATGCCCCCGGCCTGCCCCTTCCCGAAGCCAGCGCGGACAATCCAACGCATATTACGAGCAGCCAGACGGGTGCGGAATTTATCTGGCGGGTTCCGATTACGTCGTCGAGCGGCAAACAATATTTCTTCCTGCTCAGCCGGCCTCATGTGGAGCGGCCACATAGTTTGCTCGAAGACCTCGTGCATTTTGCGTCGCCCACGCTTCCAGTGGCGATTGTTGTGGGTGGCCTGACAACGTTCGTGCTGGTTTTGTTCTTTACGCGTCCCATTGCCCGGCTGCGCAAAGCGGCGCGCGAACTCGCGCACGGGAATCTGAAGGCGCGCGTCAAGGAGCCCGCCAGCCGCTCGCGTTTCTCTTCGGAAGACGAGTTTCACGCACTTCTCCATGACTTCAACCATATGGCGGAGAGGTTGGAGTCGCTGGTGGGTGCGCAGCAGCTTTTGTTGCGCGATGTTTCGCACGAGCTGCGTTCGCCGCTTGCCCGGCTCAGCGTGGCGCTGGAGTTGGCGCGGGAAGATGGTTCTCCGGAAATGGCGAAGCACCTGGACCGCATCGAACGGGAGACTGAAAAGCTCAACCAGTTGATCGGCCAGTTGCTCACGCTCTCTTCCATGGAAGCCATCGAGAGTGTCGACCAGTTCGAGTCCGTGTCTCTCAATCAAGTCGTAGTGCAGATGATTCCGGACGCTCAATACGAGGCCTCGCAGCGCCAGTGCAGCGTGGTATTCCATGCCGAAAACGACTGTACCGTTCAGGGCAACCGTCACCTGCTCTACCGCGCCATGGAAAATGTGCTGCGCAATGCCATCCAGTACACCAACCCGGGGACCGAGGTGGAGATTCGCGTAGCCGCCGGGCAGGACGAGGCGGGCCGTTCTGTATGCGTGGTGGAGGTCAGCGATCGCGGACCGGGAATTCCGGAGGCGGAAATTGACGCCATCTTCCGTCCGTTCTACCGCGTGGATCGTGCACGGAGCCAGCAGACGGGCGGCTTCGGAGTGGGGCTGGCCATCGCCGAGCGCGCGGTGAAACTGCACGGCGGCCAGGTGAGCGGACGCAACCGGAGCGGCGGCGGGGCCGTCATTCGCATGCAATTCCCATCGGTGAGGACAGCTCCAGGCAATACCGAGCGCCGGTCCGGATAAAGGATGCGCCGCAATGCATTGCCGCTTGCGTTCTTGGACCGCTGATCTTTAGTCCTGCAGCGTCACCCATTTCGCATTCTTCTGCGCCTTGAGCACCAACTCCGCGGCCAGCAACGCTTCGTCCAGGTTTTGCGCCAGGTGCGTGCGGTTCACGATGTCGGCCACAAACTGCGGCCCGAAGGGCAAGGGCATGGCATTGCAATCAATAAACCGCGCCTGCTTCTGGTCGACCACAAAAAGATTGTTGCCATTGTGGCTCACGCCGACGTTGGTGTACTTGCGCACCTCCATATAACCTTCGGTGCCCAGAATGAACAGACGACCGTCGCCCCATGTGCCCAGACCATCGGGCGTGAACCAGTCCAGTCGCACGTAGCCCAGCCCGCGATTGCCGCGCAACACCATGTCGCCAAAATCCTGGAAGCGAGGACGATCGGGATGGCGCACGTTCGCGATCTGCGACTCCACCACTTCGGCCTGCGTCGATCCCGTGAAGAACAGAAACTGGTCGACCTGGTGCGAACCGATGTCGCACAGGATTCCGCCGTATTGATCGGGGTTCCAGAACCAGTCAGGCCGGCCGCCGCTGCCGCCTGCGTCGCCCGCGTGCTGAAAGATCTGATGGGGCGCAATGTTGATGGTCTGAATCACCTTGCCGATCGCGCCCTGCCGCACCAGAACACCCGCGTACACCGCCGCCTTCACCTCCAGCAGTTCGCTGTAGAGAATTGCGTAAATCCGCTTGGTCTCGGCGATGGTCTTGCGCACATCGGCCAGTTGCTCGAGCGTCGTCATTCCGGGCTTGTCGCTGAGAAAATCCTTGCCGTGCTTCATGGCGCGCACCGCGATCCCGGCGCGCTCGCTGGCAATCTGCGAGGTCAGCACCAGTTGCACCGCGGGATCGTCGAGAATCTCGTCCTGCGTCTTCGCGATTTTCACATCGGGAAAGCGCTTGCGAAATACCGCCACCTTGTCTTCTTCGCCGCCCCACGCGGCCACCAGTTCGCCACCGCCGCGCTGCACGGCGCCAATCATTCCGTAAATGTGATCATGGCTCATGCCGCACACGGCAAACTTGATATGGTACTTGGGTGCTTCGTCAGCCTGCACGGGCACAGCCGCATCTTCCACAATGCGCGCCGCTCCGCCGCCGAAAGCCATGGCGCTCTCCGGCAATCCCGCCATGATCGCCGCCGAGCCAAGCGACCCCACCAATCCCGCCTGCTTCAAAAACTCGCGCCGCTGCGTGAAACTCGTGCTCATATCTCCTCCATATTCCGCCTGCATGATGTAACAGTCCGGCAATTCCGGGATGCGATGCAATCACCCGGGCACGCCGGAGCCGCCTGGCAGCGCATTCCGCAATTTGGACTGCGTTCGCCACTGCCTGCATCAAAGCACATTGATCATAACTGCCCTTGCCTGCAAGCGTGAATATGTCATAGGAATCGCCGCGCGTCTGGACTAATATATTGCCTTCAATCGCATGGGTTGCGTAAGAAGAGGGTTCACGCAAGGCCGGATGCGCTGCAGCCGCTGCATGGCCGGAGCAAGGAAGATGGCAACATGGAAAGAACCGCAAACTGTCTCGCCAAGCTGGAACGGATGAACAAGGCATTGCGCCACGAAGAGCCCGACCGCGTGCCGATCAGTGATTTCTTTTGGGGCGGCTTTTTGAGCCGCTGGCGCCGCGAACTGGGCCTGGCGGCCGATACCGACATCTACCGCTATTACGATCTCGACTGGCGCGTCGTGGCGCCGAATATGGACCCGCATATCCGGCCATTCGACATCCTTCGCGACGACGAGACGGAGGTCACGGTCCACACCGGTTTCGGCGCGACCATCCGCAAGAGATTCGACCTGCCCATGCCGGCCTTTGTCGCTTTTGACACCGACAGCATCGAGAAGATGGAGGCCTTCGAATTCGACGACCCCTTCGACGAACGCCGCTTCTTCTTGGCCGGCGACGACCAGATCAACGGCGTAGGCGATGGCTTCGAGCGCAACCTTGCGCCGTTTGTCGATCGCGTTGCCGCCGAGTACGCCGATTTCCCCGTCTATGGCGGCGCGTGCGAGGCGCACGAGATGATCTGGCGCATCGTGGGCACGGAAAACGTGATGATGTGGATGGCCGAGTACCCCGACGCCATCGCCCGCTTCGTCGCGCGGCTGCACGAATTCAATCTGGGGCTAGTCCGCGCGCAGATCAAGGCCGCGCAGGGCCGCCTGGCCGGTATCATCATCTGGGGCGACGTGGCCTACAAGAAAGGCATGCTCTTCTCGCCTGCCTTTTGGCGCCAGCACTTCAAGCCCGGAGTCAAGGCCATGATCGACGAGTGTCACAGCCACGGGCTGCCGGTGATTTATCACGGCTGCGGCAACGTGAACCGCATCTTCGAAGACTTCATCGAGATCGGTGTGGATGCCTACAACCCGCTCGAGTACAAGGCCGGACTCGATGCGGTCGATTTGCGCCGCCGGCTCGGCCACCGCCTCGGTTTCTGCGGCAATATGGACGTGCAACTGTGGGCCGCGGGCAGCAAAGAAGAGCTGCGCGCCGCCGTGCTCACCAAGCTGAACGCGGCCAAGGGCGGTGGATTTATTTTTCAGTCTGAC
>Ga0181533_1000282_pt1 | contig 68261 bp, 71 predicted proteins | sample PEATcosm2014_Bin_45_FD_119772 | JGI IMG/M metagenome (GOLD analysis project Ga0181533, IMG submission 119772) | Peatland microbial communities from MTU Mesocosm Facility, Houghton, MI, USA - PEATcosm2014_Bin11_60_metaG | ecosystem: Environmental > Terrestrial > Soil > Wetlands > Peat | place... | reverse complement strand
TGTACAAGTCGGGAAAACAGAAACTTTCTACTTGTACCCTACTAACTCGGGTATCCATCAGCACTTGTACCTAATGTTTGGAAGCTATGTCGGAGATTACAAAGGGTTACTCTCGTCCTCGTACGCGTATGGTATGGGATATTCGACATATCCGTAGAGGAACAATACCAACGACTACTCTAATAGAGAAGAGAATTGGAAGGACCAGCGATCCTTGGCTAGTCCTTCTCAACCTTGTCCATGGCTTGGTACATTTGGTTCAGGAAGCGTAGGTTCTCTTCCCCTGCCAAGTCAGGTTTGACGGTTGCAGTGTCCTTCTTGCACGCTTCATCCGCTGGCCCCAGGAGGCGTAGCCATTTGCGGTCGCTTCGGATCAGTGCCGGCGCGTTCTCTTCCAGGAGGACTCGGATCCCCTCTCGGATCGCGGTGTCCAAGCTCTGGAAGCGACCTAACTCAATCAGTGCACCGAGACCCTCATACGCGAGTTCGGGGAGGAGGAAACCGTTCAGTAGCCAGTAGTCCATGCTATGCCAGGACACGCGGCTGTAGTGGCCAGCTGCTTTCTTCTTCTTCATGCTCATTGTGCTATCACCTCTTCCACGGTCTCTGTGATGAGGCCGAACAACTTACCCTGGATCAGAACGTAGGCAGCCGGCACCTTCTCGAGGCGCAGAAGTGACTTGATGTTCTTTATGTTGGCGGGGTTGGCAGTGATCGCCAAGGTGCCGCGGACATCGTCCACGTGGCCAAGCTTGAGGACCCGTTCGCCGCCCTCGTACTGGAGAAGGTTCTGGATCTCGTCCGGAGTGCCCATTAGCCAGGTCACGTCCTGGGGATTCAATGGCTTCATTTCGTTGGCTCCTCAAACCAGGCCTTGCAGTGTTCGCAGCGATGTGTGTAGCCTGGGGGATTTTGGCATGCGTGTGGTTCGTGGCAGCGCGGGCATTCCAAGACGCGAACCGTTCGCTGTGTGGCGTTCATTGAGTTGGCTTCCTATGGGTGGCCAGGTATGCGGCCATGATGTGCTTGCATGGGATTCCGTTCACGGATCCTCTGTAGGTCCAGTCGGGGCAGTCGCAGCTCCTCCTCTCGAGGTCGACCGTGTACTCTCGGTCCTGGTGGGTTTGGCTTCGCACCAGGAACAGACCCTGAGACTCTTCAACAACGAAGTCTACTAGGTCCACCGCTCTGTCTAGGCGTGTTGAAACGCGGAAGTAGCTGAGAAGGTATTCTTCGCTTGTTTTGGTTAAGTCGAATCGTGCCATGGCCTCTTTCGCCGCTTCTATAACAGAAGCATAAGGCATATATTAATCTTGCTTCTATAACTGAAGCGGAAAGGAACATGTTCACTAGGATCCTAACCGCGAAGGAGCGCCGGCGAATCCAAGCATACATCGACGCTGACGGCGAGAGAACCTCAGCGATCCGAACCATAGTCACAAGGGCGAACCAGGTGCTACCGTCGATCGAGAAGGACCTGCAGCTCCTCAAAGAACTCTTGGAACATTACGAGGCTGCGAAAGTCAAGAAGGCGAGGATTGGATGAAAAAGAAATGTGATGCTATCGAAATAATCGTAGTTGCATTATGCGGAATAATCTTGGGTGCAGTTCTTAGAACACCAATTCCACTGTCTACTATGACACAGCCGACTATCACGACTACTATGAGCGCGACGACGACTTTCACGCAGAACCTAGGTATGACGCCTTTCTTAGTTCTGAAAGTCAGCGATTTGCAACTAACCTATGATCCTTACGCGTCCTACTATGCACAAAAAAGCTACAGTGAGAACATCACATATCAGGGTAATCTAATTCAAATATGGAAATCGAATCTCACCGGAATGCAGCCTGCAAATTACGGAAATACGGCATATTGCGAGGACTGTGCAACGTACGGGGTAGAGTACCTACGGGCTGATACTGCGAGCGTTAAACTGCTTGTTGTCGTGACAAACTGCGTAACATTCTACGCAAGTCACGCTTGGAATTATACTCACAGTACGCTTCTTCCTAGTCCACAATGGATAATGAAATACGACTCGCACGGTCTGCTTAACGACCCTAGCGCCACAGAGTTCACTCCGACAAGTGATAGCGTAATCTACCTGTACTTGGTAACAGTACCTTAACTCTCTACCTCTACGAAGGGAGCTAACGCTAGGCTGCAAAACAATACGAAAAAGGGTCGGTTACTTCCGGGCTTCTAAGGCTTTGATGCGAGCCGTCAATGCCTCAATTTTCCCAACTGCTTCTTTCAACCCCTCAAGCAGTAAAGGAACCATGTGGTCATAAGACAATGCCAAATCATCCTTCCCATTATCCAACACGGCTTCAGGTAGAACTGGCTGCACATCCTGCGCCACAAATCCAACTTGGCGACCCAAACCTCTTTTCTGATCTTTCCACGTGAAATAAACTCCCGTCAACTGAAGCACTTTATCTAACGCATGATCGATTTGGATGATGTTATCTTTCAGCTTCCGATCGCTTGAATAGTACCATGCGGTGCCAGTGCAAAGGCCATTCCCTACAAGATAGAAAGAATAGCCGATTGTACTTGAAATCGGAGGAGGAATAAACGCGGCCATATATGCTGGGCTTGCAGGGTTGCTTTCAATCCAGAAGGCGCCATTGTAAGACTCGCGGAAACTGCCAGTTAGACCGACGCTTTTGATTAGTTGTAGATGAAAATTGTTTTGAGCATCACAGAATAACTTGCCTGCGTTCGCGTTTCCTGCGGCATCTTTCCAGTCTATGCCTTGATTGTTGTTCATTTCAAAGCTGTTTCCGGTAAAACCAGGGCTTCCACTTTTGCTAACCAGGCTTACACCGCTCAATCCTTCACCAACCGCCAATCCGATCAAAGCCGCTGCTGGAACTATCACAATTTTGCGCAACAAATCGCGACGCTTCTTCTGTTCTCTGGAGGGTTCCTCTGGCAAAATAACCACTACCAGTATCACACTTGATTGGGTTGACTCACAATATAAGGACACGTCAACCAAAACTAGTAATTGGACTACAATTGGGGCGAGATTGTAGCCCATTTGGGTTCAAGCCCGTTCAACTGGGATCCAGTTCGCCGTACTGGCGGCCAGTTCAACCGCCATGCGTTAGCAGCCGATCGGGATAGTGGTTTCAGAATTAGAGGACGACGAAACCAATAATCGCCCCGATTATTCTGCCTCATCTTAGAGGAAGAAGTGTTCGCAAGTCTTTACCGTAAGGCTGAAGGTGTACAGATTTCCTATAACCATTCATCAGACCTCGGACCTTTGAGAGCCGAGCGGCAACAAGGCAGACATGGGGAGAGGTACCACGCCCGGTCCCTGTCCTATGTGGGACGACTTGAATAGGCGATGGGTTTTCGGACTTGAGCTCCTCAAAGGCTGGGATAATCAAATGCCGATATTTGAGAGGATATGATTTAGGCAATAACGAAATTGGAAGATGCTTCCCGCCAATTCTGTTATCCTCAAACAGCTTGTTGATAATAAATCCTTTAGCATGATTCAGAGTGCCGAGCTTGAATGCCATTGGAATTTATTCCATTATCTTTGAATTTTGAAACAAAGGTTTATACAAACGCTTATACGAACAGTACTAATTGGTACTAATGAGTACTAACTGGTGAGTGTGAGTGAAGAACGCGACGGAAGGACCTCTGACGCAGATATTTGGGACCCCGATAGCAAGAGTCCTAGACCAAGCGAGGATAGTGGGCAACATGGAGCAAACCATACCAATGCTGGCTGAATCCACTGGTTTGACATTTAAGACTGTGCAGACCGCAGTTAAGAAACTAATGAGGTATGATCTTGTTAAGCGCTCAAGGAAGGTTAGCAACGCACAGACCTACCGATTTGCAGTTGAGAACGACCTTCATGACATGCTAGCATGGGCGAACCATGTAAGACTAAAGCAAAGACGTCGATGAGCGAAAGTAGCGAACCAAGTCACCTATCACCGCTCAAGGATAGATGACGGAACGGAGTTCTTGTAGAAGTAGGGCCTCTAAGATCGGCTGCAACGCCTCATTTCTTGACGTTTTGCCACTAACTCTTGTTCCAAAACGTTAATTAAAGCCATAACCTTTGTTCTTTTCCTAGATAGCCGGAATTGTGGAGGGGAAGATGTTTCAAGATTTCGTTTCAAGCCTAAGCAGGGTCAAGATGATTCCGAGGAGCGGATGGATCAGTCATGGAGTCGCCCTTCAAGAAGTAGAGTCTGTCGCCGATCATTCCTTTTCAACTACCGTCCTCGCAATGTTGCTAGCCGATCTTGAAGTTGAGAATGGTCACAGAATAAACATCGAACGTGTACTCCGGTTAGCTTTGCTTCATGACCTTCCTGAAGCATTAACATTCGACATAAGCAAATCCTACTTAGAATATCTAGGGGTGAAAGGTGAAGCAATCAAGAGTGAACTTGAACAAGCCGCCTGGAAACATTTGATCAAAGGTATTGAGAGAAGCGCAATTAGGAAGCGCTATGCCCAGCTTCAGTCAGAGTTTAACGCTGAAGAAACCATAGAGTCGATGATTGTTCATGCTGCTGACAGATTGGATATACTTCTGCAGGTTGTGGAATACCGCCGAAAAGGCTACCCAAAAGCGATCCTCGCAGATCTATGGAAGAGCACCAGCCAAAAGCTAACGGACTCAAAGCTCTCATCAGTAAAGAAATTGTACAAGATGGCGGCTCGGCTTTACAGGAGCAAAAATTCTTGAACAGTCAAATGATGTGAATGTAGCTGGAGGGTAACTGCACAACTCCCGCTCCATTCTCAAATATCCAAATTCCAAACTCTTCCGACTTAGGGTCCGCCACCAGCGACACAGCGTAAGGGGAAAATTGGCAAAATTGCATGTGAGTTTCTACATCGGTTTGCGAGAGAAACAAGCCGTGACCTGGATGAGAGTGGTACCAACCTACGATTCCTCCCTCGATCCTCCCCTCAACAATATCACTTGCTACCTGTGCAAGGCGTTGGGGAGGGAAGGCGCAGGAGACCTCGCTCATCTCTGTCCCGCCCGGGATAGTGTCGTTGACCCAGAGAGACGAATCCTGCAACGTACCCATTAGAAGCCCAATGCGCTCGAAGGGCCGGTTGACGTCCCGTGAAATGCGGTCGATTACACTGCTTATAATGAATACCTTGAACACGACCAATCACGGGCCCGAGCGATAGAGAGTCGGTTGCAAGATAAGATTTCAACCTTAAACCCGAACGAAAAATGTTCCAGGGTGCTGGACTTTGACCATATACCTGTTCATTATACGCCATCGCTGGAGAGGCCTTGTTCTAATCTCTGAACAACCTGTTCAAACCCATGGGGTTATTGCGTTGCCATGCCATACGCAAGCCTAAAGGAGGTTTGATTATTTGAGCGAAATTGCAGGTCGACGAGTTTACTACCTAACCGCACTAGCCATAATAGCAATGGTGTTCGTGAGCACAGTTGCACTAACGCGACCCCCACCAACCTCTCTAACGAACTCTGCCACAAAGACAATTCAGGTCACGGGGACCGGAACCATCTCTGCATCTCCTGACCAAGCCATACTTGACCTGGCCGTTCAAACTCAGGCAGCCACTGCCACCCAGGCCACCTCAGACAACGCGGTAGCTATGGCAAACGTGATCGCTGCTCTTACCGGAGCTGGAATAGGCAATAATTCAATTCAAACCGTCTCGTACACCCTGACCCCTACGCACTCTAATCCAGTTAATCAAAGCGTGCCGCCCACCATCATCGGTTACATTGCCGTAAACGCGATTCAGGTAACGGTGAACGACTTAGGGTCTATAGGCAAAATCCTAGATCAAGCAATCTCCGCAGGAGCGAACGAAGTACAGGGCATATCGTTCACGCTCTCAAGTTCTACTCTTGCCACGATGCAGAAGCAAGCGCTACAGCTAGCCTTGACCGACGCAGACGACCAAGCCAAAGCAGCGGCAACGACACTAGGAGTTACGATTGTTGGTCCTATCTCGGTTACACCGGGATATGAATTCCAGCCCACGAATTACAGCACATTCGCGGCGACCGCAGAGACACCAATACAATCTGGTACGTTACAAGTGACGGCAACGGCGCAAGTGACCTACGCATTCACTTGAGCAGAATGACGCTAGCGGCCCAATAAGTGAGGCGTGATGAATGCCTCAATGTACGCCGCAACAGCGAACAAAGCTACCGACAGTAAAGAGAGCGTGACCGTATCCTTAACCCCCTCTAACAGAAGCGGCCGGTCAACGGGCTGGCCGCTTAACTTCGCATATAACGCACGACTCGTACTGACATGCCACCTTGCAAGCCCGACGAACTCAAGTATGAACGCAGGTATTTCGATAATCCCATGCGGGAGTAACCCTGCTGCTGTATAGACTGGACCCTTTGTCATTCCTACGAAAGCTGCCACTCCGCCAATTAAGACTGCGTTGAGCAAGAGTTCATATCCCAACTCGAACGCGCCGATGAAAGGTATCCACACCCAAAGTCGAATGGGGTTCCAAAAGTGGCCGATATTATTCAAAAAAATAAGACGGTAAAGGCTATTGGTGTATGGTGGCGGAATTGCCATGTAAGTTCCCGCCGACTCCAACCAATCCTGAAAACCCTTCACCAGACCTGGAGATGCCAGCAGTACCGCATAGGTCACCACAGCCGTAACGATCATTATTGCAAAGAAAGCAACCGCGATCGCTGCGATCAAAAGGCGGTTTCGTCGAAATGTTTGGTTTACTACGTCCGCAAGGCGCATGGATTTCACCTAGGTTGTTTGGGCCTTTCCGCAGCTCGGGCAAAATCGGGCGTTGCGAGGGACACCAGCACCACAGGCTCCACATGTTATCACGGCTTCTTGTGGCATCAGTGAATTGAGAATTTGATCCTCGAACTTAGCTTGGTCTAAGAAGTGCTCGTTGTAATCCTTAAGCAACGTGTAAAACCAATATATCCAAAAAAGTCCAGCCGTTATTGCTGAAAGTATAATGAACAGAAACGGATCCCTCTTGTGGAACTTGTAAGGAGAAAAAGCTGGAGGCTGAACGCCCGCATCATTGAAGGCGTTGACAAGTGTGGTTTGATACCTGGACTGAAGTTCAGCATGTCTCTGCAGGTCTTGGGTTAGGTTGTAGGCTGCTAGTAGACCAACGATTGGGTTCACAAATAGAAAGAGCACCGCCCAAAGACCGGCAGGCCTATCGCGTTCGCCGTAAACCGAATCTTCTGATAGTTGACCAAGCCGTGACATGTTTTCTGAGGCAGGTGCTTTCGCGGCGAGGTACCGGTGTAGAGTAGAAAATAGCAGTTGCTGCCGACCGAAATGGCGGTTTCGACGATCTATCAGGTAGTAGAAAGCTAGAGCGCCGAAAAGGAGCACAACGTAGAATGTGATGATTGCTAGACCGTAAAGTGCGAAGATTTCCCCGACAATTGGCGTTATCGCGTTTTGTGTGTTTTGTGGCTGAGTTAAGCTACTAATCCGAGGCAAAACTGAAACCAGAATACCAAGCAGCGATGCTCCGATAACGACAGCCGCTAGCGCAGGAAGCATGGGAACTATCATCCATATGTAACCCATCCTGCGGTCCGTAGAAGACCGCCTCCGGACTAGCTCCTCTATCCGTAGTAAGGCTGGGTCGATCTGGGAAGCCATTTTTATGCCTCCTGACATATTCAGCCAGAAATTAGAGATAATCTCATAATAGTCATCCCCACTAACCTTAGTAGGGTTAATTTCCGATGCCAAAGGCCTTCGTCTTTATGAATATTGATGCCGGCTCAGAGAACGAGATCCTGAAGAGTCTCCGGGATGTTCCCGAAGTCAAGGAATCCTATTTTGTCTATGGAGTGTACGATGTGGTGGCAAAAATCGAAACAGACTCAATGGATCGCCTCAAAGAGGTCATCACCTGGAAAGTGCGTAGACTCGACAAGATCCGCTCGACATTAACAACGATAGTAAGCGAAGGAAAATAACCACAAAACCACCCCTGGGACTAACGTAACCTACGCCGTCCAGAATTCGGCGCCAGCGATGCTATCCGATTAGCACTTGGTCCGTTCTGCTCACGGCTTTACCTGTATGGCAGGAACTCCCTGCCAAGCAGCTCTCGCGCCACGACAATCTTGTTAATGTCGGTTGTTCCGTCTCCAATCATTGCGCCGCGAATCTCTCTCAAACGATACTCGTCCATACACTCTGTTGTGTACCCGATCGCGCCGCGGTTCTGAAGGCAATTATTCACAATTCCAAAGCACAGCTGGGGGACATACCACTTAATCATGGCTGCATCTTTTGTGATCTTATGCCCTTTATCCTTCAGCCACAAGGTTCTGTAGCAAAGAAGCCGGGCCGCTTCAAGCTCAGTGTAGCCCTCCACTATGCGAGATTGAACGGATTCGTATTTTGCTATAGGGCGCCCAAATGCAGTTCGTTGTTTCGCATATTCGATACCTTCGTCTATTGAACTCTCTGTTAAACCGATGCACCACACAGCGATAAGAGACCTCATTAGGTCGAATGTTTCCATCACGTAGTGGAAACCTCGGTTCTCCTCGCCGATTAAATTTGATGCAGGTATCGTAACGTCCTTCAGCACGATTCCTCCAAACGAGAACAGTTTCCATCCCATTGCATCCAAATCGTACCTTTCGATCCCGGGTCTATTCATCTCAACGAAGAACATGCTGACCCCTTTAGACCCTTTCTCGGCATCGGTCTTGGCTAGGAGGCAATATGCCCCGCATTCGTTAACACCCGTGATGAATTGCTTTTCCCCATTCAGAACGTAGTTGTCTCCCTTTCTCGTTGCACGGGTTGTTATCGCCGCAGCATCGGACCCTGCCGACGGCTCCGTATTGGCTACACCCAGCATCCGTTCTCCTTTCGCCATTGCTGGAAGCCATTCCTTCTTCAGTGGCGTCGGACCATGAAGCGAAAGGATCTCCCCCATTATATCGCTGAGTGGAATTTGCCATCCTGCCCGAGCAACCTCCTCGACCAGGATGCCCATCGTCACTGCATCGCTCCCTTGTCCGCCGAACTCCTTTGGAAACCTCAAGCCGAGAAGCCCGGCACTACCCATCTTCCTATAGAGATCCCAAGGGAATTCTCCTTTTCTTTCATAATCCCGAATTTTCGGTGCGATCTCTCTCTTCGCAAACTCGCGGACCGTTCTGCGGAAAAGTTCCTGTTCTTCGCTAAAGTCAAAGTTCAACGGCAAATCAGTCACATCACGAATGTCCCTTAGCTTTTCATCACTTCTTAAGCTTGACGAGAACAGCCTTTTGCTACTGAAAGCTCGCAAGAAGATTTGACGAGGCCTGTTGAGGGAGTTGCGGGGTAGCTTTATAACGAAAGAGAACTTTTCGCAGGTGCTCGTGGACGAGGCCCAAGTTTTGGATGAGCTTGAGCAGATCCGAGAAAAAAGGATGCGAGAGCTGAAAAACCAAATGTCAACCCCCAAAATTGAGAAGCCAATCGTGGTTAGCGATCGAAACTTCGATCAGACCGTGAAAAACTACCCGTTGATAGTGGTTGATTGCTGGGCGGCGTGGTGTGCCCCTTGTCGAGCAATCGCTCCTATAGTTGATGAACTAGCGAAGGAGTATAGTGGTAAAGTCGTTTTCGGTAAGCTTAACGTCGACGAGAATCCCGAGACGGCGCAGCGATACGGCGTGATGGCGATTCCAACCTTGTTAGTGATGAAGGAAGGTAAGGAAGTAGACCGCGTCGTAGGGGTGCTTCCAAAGAACCAGTTGGAAGCGAAAGTAAACGCTTACGCGTAGGCAAACCACGGCGTAGCGGGTTCTCCATGCGGGCACGTGTATCCATACTTGATGCATAGCGAGCGTGCAAAGTTATCTGGTGTTATTTCCTCGCTTCGGCCAATTGTCAGACAATCCACTAAGTGTTTTGTTTCGTGGAATATGATGTATTCGCGCAATTGTGAATAGGCCTCTTCAGAGATGTGGATGCTATACGGGTCGGCTGTGAAATAGAATCCCCTGAGCGGTCCCGCCCCAGGGTAGATGTCTACTCGAATTGTTTGCTCAAGGCTAATTCCTAATTCCGATAAAACAAGGTTCACAAGCCGGCAAGTCTCTACATTGTGAGTTACTGACTCGTCCCGCGTGTGAGTTTCTGAAAGGGGACCCCCACACGTCGGACAGGAATTGAAACCCCCGTCAGTTTTCCCAATACTATTTTTGCGACTGAAGATTTCCTTGGCTCTGAGAAGGGGTTCCTTTGCGATCACTGAGGACTCTGCCGCCTGATGCGGGAGGAAATCGATCACAGTTAAGAGGGTGTTGCAGGATGTTGCATTAATCGCGTAAAAACAGTCTTGAGTGGTCCTTATGGCGATATATGAATTCGAGGGGGCGCGTACCTTCGATCGCATCGAATGCCTACGTCGATGAAGACGCGAAGGTGTTGGGTGATGTTAAGATCGGCGAACAATGTTTCGTTGGCCCTGGTGCAAGAATCAGGGGTGATTACGGGACTATCATAATTGGTAACAAAACCAGCATTCAGGAAAATTGTGTCCTTCACGCACGCATCAACGAGACATGCTCTGTAGGAAACCATGTCCAGATAGGACATGGAGTGCTGCTTCACAACTGTACCGTCAAGGATTATGCTGTGATCGGCGTGGGCGCGGTTGTAAGCGACTATGCGTCAGTAGGCGTTTGGAGCATCGTTGCAGAGGGTGCGGTAGTTGCTAGTAATCAGTCGATACCGGACGGCAAGGTCGCAGTTGGAGTACCTGCCAAAATTATTCGTGATGTCTCTGACTCTGAAAAATTACTCTGGAGCAAGTACAAGGACGCTTACGCGGATCTCGCATTGAGATACCCGAAAGGCCTGAAAAGAATAAGATAGTTCGCGTTAGCGTTCGCTTCCGGCGGTCGGTAACGTAAATCTAACCAAGACCATCGTTCGGTATTACATATGGATTACTTAAGTTTGGGTGAACCAAAACCAGCTCAGTTCAAAACTAGGACCCAAACCCATAACAAAAGGGAAGGACCAGAAACCATCTACCAGAAGGAGACGTTTTCTCTGACGCAAACGCTCGGGATCGTGTACAGCGACGAATTCCAACAATACGACTTTGGCCCAACCCATCCACTCAAACCCACCAGGCTGAAGCTGACCTTCGAACTCATGGAAGCAACTGGCCTACTCAAGGCCCCGAACGTCAAAGTGGTTGAACCGCGGCAGGCCAGCCACGAAGAACTTCGCCTCTTCCATGACGAAGACTACCTAGAACTGGTGAAACATGCAGGCAAGGCGGGAACTGTTTTTCTTGACACTGGTGACACCCCAGCCTTCAGGGGATGTTACGAGGCTTCCGCACTGGCCGCTGGAGCGTCTTTGAAGGCCGTCGATCTGGTGATGTCGGGCGAAGTCACCCATGCGATGAACATTTCTGGAGGTCTTCACCACGCTCATCCTGATCGCGCGTCAGGGTTCTGCATCTTCAACGACCCCGCTATCTCAATCGCCTATCTCAAGAAGAAATATGGACTAAAGAGGCTCCTCTATTTAGACGTGGACGCACATCACGGAGACGGCGTGATGTACGGGTTCTACTCTGACGGTGGAGTCTTGGACATAGACTTCCACGAGGATGGTCACCACCTCTTCCCCGGGACAGGCTTCGCAAATGAGATTGGTGAAGGAACGGGTTCGGGTTACAAAATCAACATTCCTCTACCACCGTTCACAGATGATGAGCCGTATCTGTCCGCATTTAGAGAAATCGTACCGAATGTAGTCCGAAAATATGCTCCTGAAATGTTGCTTCTCCAGTGCGGAGTTGATGCGCACGCCAACGATCTTCTGGCACATTTGCAACTCACCAGTAAGTCGTATGTCGAGATCGTTAGGATTGTGCACGAACTTGCGCATGAAGTCGCAAATGGTCGGTTGGTGGTGTTCGGTGGAGGGGGTTACAACTTAGGTAATGTCGCTAGGGTGTGGACTCTTGTAGCATCGGCTCTCGCTGGTTTCAAAGCGCCTGGGACGGTTCCGCAAGCTTGGCAGAAATTATTCGAAACTCTTGTCGGGGAACCCGCGCCAAAGAGCATCGTGAGTGAAACGGAGGGACGAAAGGAATTGTCCAGTCATGTAGACAGAGGTCTGGTCGAAGACACTCTCAATGAGCTGAGACAGCGCATATCGCTGTTAGGCTAGCTGTCGCAATTCGAGTCGATCAATCAAGCGCTTGGCATTACTTCTTGGGGTTTGAAAACGCCAGTAAGAATGTCTCGTTGGACTCGCAGGTAATCTTCAGGTGTTCCGACGTCCGCCCAGTAGCCTTCGTGTTTATACCCGAATATCCTCCCTTCGCGCATCAATTTCGGGAAAACGTCTAATTCTAGCGACGCCCGTCTAGCTTTCGCAATCTTTCCCAGAACTGAGGGTCGAATTACGTATATCCCGGCGTTCACCCAAGTTTCTCTAGCAGGTTGTTTGCGTGGTTTCTCGATGAAGCTTACAATCCGATTTTCACTATCAACCTCCACTGCACCGAACCGTGCGGGTGTTGTCGATCTTGCCAAGACGACTGTTGCCAATGATTCAGATTTCTTGTGTGCGTAAATTAGTTTGTCAAGGTCCAGCCCTGAAAATATTACGTCACCGTTTAGGGTTAGGAAGTCTGAACTTATCATTAGTTCAGCATTCTTGATCGCGCCTCCTGTGTCGAGCGGTTCCTTTTCAAAGCTGTATCTCAACCGAATCCCAAGCTTATGTTCGTCGAGGTAGCGAACGATCTGTTCTTGAAGAAATCCTATAGCCAGGATGATGCGATCGAATTCGAATCGTTTGAGGTACTCTATCTGGTATTCAAGCAATGGTTGATATCCAATAGGCAGTAACGGTTTCGGCGTAAAGAAAGTGGTTGGCTTAACTCTCGGTTCAAGGCCTCCACATAGAATCAGTGCGGTTCTCTCTGGTCGAAACTGTTCGATGCCGAGTTTTAGAAGAAATTCGGCTGTTTGCGAGCGATTAGTGAAACGGGTGCCATCCACCAATAGGTCTAGCTTGTGCATCAGCGTAGGGTCGAGCGTCATACTGAATCGGCGTTTCATGGCTATCAAGGTATTACTACATATGCTTTAAACGTATTACGTTCACATACTATGGCTGGTGAACAGCGGTGGAATGCTGTCCAGCGTGTGGGAGCCGAGAAATAGGGCCTACGCAGCGAGACACGTCAGAAATAAGGAGCGAATTTCTCCCAGCTTTTGAAGAGTTCACTCAAATCAAATGCTCATCTTGCAAGAACCTGTGGTGGGAACGCAGCTAGAGCTTCTGCATACTTCGCTTAGCTAAGTCTCCATTTGCGCGGATTGTTTGCGCGCTGCGTCGAGCAGAACTCTCTGCTCGACCTGTGCGACCATTCTTCGAGTGTGAACTATTACATCTGGGTTGATTGAGATGCTGTCGATTCCTGATTCAACGAGGAATTTCGCGAACTCAGGGTAGACGCTGGGAGCTTGTCCGCAAATACTAACGGTTTTGCCGTACTTGTGGGCAGTTTCTATGAGCTCCTTGATTGCACGTTTGACTGCGAGATTTCTCTCATCGAACAGCGGCGCGAGAACCTCATTGTCCCTGTCGGCGCCGAGAATCAGCATGGTTAGGTCGTTGCTACCTATTGAGAACCCATCGGCTCCTGCTTCGCAGAATTTGTCGGCCAAGATAATGTTGCTGGGTATTTCGGCCATGATCCATAATTTGAAGTCCTCAGACTGCACTAAACCTTCTTGGCGAAGTAGCTCGCGGATTCGCGTGAATTCATCCACTGTTCGATTGAATGGAATCATGCACCATAAGTTCTTCAAACCCATCTCGTTCCTGACTTTTTTCACAGCAGCGATCTCCAGTCTGAAAGCTGGTTCATATCTTGGGTCCGTGTAGCGGCTGGCTCCTCTCCAGCCAATGAGAGGATTCGCCTCGTTAGCGAAACCTTCGTACTTCTCTCCGCCTTCCAATTTCGCGTACTCGTTTGTCTTAAAGTCGCTGAACCTAAGCACGACAGGTCTTGGGTAGAATGCTCTGCAAATCGTTTCAAGTCCTGCAGCCAGTTTGTCGACGAATTCTTCTGGATGTCCGCTCTCCAGCAGGTACATAGGATGCTTCTTAACATGGTCGCTAACGATGAATTCCATTCTAAGCAAGCCGACGCCATCAACGGGCTGCGCCGCGACCTTGTCCGCTAACTCCGGTTCACCTAGGTTAACATAGATCTTTGTCCCAGTCACAGTCGTGTCCACGAATGTCCCAGTCACTCCCTCCGTTCGCTGAGTCTGCGCTGGAGCTTCTAGCACAGTCCCTTCGTATACTGCTCCCATCTTTGCGTCGACTGTGACGTCCATTCCGGTTTGCAGTACAGTCGTCCCAACTTTGGTTCCGGTGATGCACGGGATACCTAACTCGCGGCTCACGATCGCGGCATGGCAGGTCATTCCTCCCTTATCCGTTACGATCGCCTTCGCCTTCTTCATTGCGGGAACCCAGTCGGGAGTTGTCATCTCAGTTACCAAGATCTCGCCATTCTGGAATTCACTGATGTTACGGTCCGACATGATTACGTGAACTTTCCCTGATGCCAATCCAGGTGAGGAGGGCAGGCCTTTGATCAGGAGCTTCTTCTCAGTTGATACTGCTGAGGTTGGTTGCTGGATGGGGCTTTTCTTCTTCATGGACCAAACTGTTTCGGGTCTCGCTTGAAGTATCAGCAGTTTTCCGGTTTGCTTGTCAAGTCCCCATTCAATGTCCATTACGCGCCCGTAATGCTGCTCAATTGTCAACGCGTACTTAGCCAGCTCGGTGACCTGTTCATCGGCGATTACTTGGCGTTCCTTCAGTTCTTCGGGGACCTGCTTCTCTTCAGTTCCGCCACCAGGCTTCTGGGCTAGCATTATTGTCTTGGTAGGTATGTTTCTGCGTATGATCTTCAGCGTTCCCTTATCCACGTAGTAATCATCCGGCGTAACGCTACCCTTCACCACATACTCGCCGAGGCCGTAGGACGCCTCCACCAAGACCATGCTGTCGTCCCCATTCGTCGGATCCATTGTGAACATTACGCCACTCGATTCAGAATAGCACATCATCTGCACAATAGCTGAGAGCGCAACATCCATGTGGTTGAATCCTTTCTGAACTCTGTAGAAGATCGCTCTGTCAGTGAAGGTGCTCCCATAACACTCCTTCACGCTTTCAATGACGTTCTCCGCACCAGTTATGTTCAGGTAGGTTTCCTGCTGCCCTGCGAAGCTCGCGTCAGGAAGGTCCTCTGCAGTTGCGGAGCTTCTAATCGCAACGAACGGGTTCTTGACCTTCTCATGCGTCGCTAGCTCTTGGTAGGATTGCGCAATAAGCTTCTCTAGAGTTTTCGGCATAGGGGCAGAGATGATCATCTTTCTAATCTCGCTGCCGACCTTTTGCAGCGTTTCAGTATCGTTGGGATCCTTCAAGGACTTAAGCACGTCAGCTATCTTGGTCTCTAATTTGTTCTCACGGAGGAAGAGCCTATACGCGTCGGCCGTGAGTGCGAAACCGTAAGGGACTGGAACCTTGGTCTTAGACGTCATTTCACCAAGGCTTGCAGATTTGCCTCCTACTAGAGGCACATCTTCTTTCGAAATCTCATTGAACCAAAGCAGGAGTTGAGACATACCTTGTGTCATCTAATTGCTTACGCTGTGGTCAGAAATGATCTGGATAAAGATAGCTAATAATACCTAGTCACGGTAAATACGAGGTTATCTGCCTTAAATCGACTTGCGGGAAATGATCAGCGAGTAGAAGTGAACGCCGTGGAAAGTTTGGCTTGGTGGGCCGGGAGAGATTTGAACTCTCGACCTGCGTCGACTGTGTTTGCACATATGTCAGGCAGGTATCCTAACCAAACTAGACGACCGGCCCAATTCGCCGCGTGAGAGCACTGGTTGCAAGATCGGTTATCAGATAGGCACAATGATAGAGGCCCCTAGAGCCGCCCTAACCGCGGAAGAAATCGCGCGGTACGCGGATTTCTTCTCATTTGGCACGAACGATCTTACACAAGCTACTTTTGCGTTCAGTCGCGATGATGCGGAAGCGAAATTTATGAAAGACTACATGGACAAAGGAATACTCAAGGATGATCCGTTTGAGATATTGGATCGGAAAGGTGTAGGTAGGTTAATGCAAATGGCCGCTGAAGCAGGCCGACGAAGTAACCCACAACTTAAAGTTGGAATCTGCGGAGAGCATGGAGGCGAACCGAGTTCGGTTGAGTTTTGCCACCAGTTGAGGCTTGATTACGTTAGTTGCTCACCGTACCGCGTTCCAGTCGCCCGCCTAGTTGCTGCTCAAGCGGTGGCCCGAGAAGCCTCAGTGAAATCTAATGAGAATGTGTAGTGACCACTGTCTCGGAAGGTGTCGCGAATGTCAGAGACTAGGCCGATAGTTCGCGGAACAAGAGGGTGCGTTGCGTCATCAAACTACATGGCCACAGCCGCTGGCTTCGAGATTCTGCTCGCGGGAGGAAATGCGTTCGACGCAGCCATCGCGACAGGATTGGCGTTGCATGTCGTCGAACCGCACATGAATAGTATAGGGGGCGAGGCTCCAGCTCTCGTATATTCTGCTAGACACAAGAAAGTGTTGGCAGTCTCCGGCCAAGGTACGGCTCCTCGTGCGGCTACCTTACAGTTCTTTCGCGATCGCAGGATCAAGTTGGTCCCAGGCGACGGATTCCTGCCGGTAACCGTCCCGGCTTCTTTCGACCTATGGATCACTCTGCTCGCGAAATTCGGAACGATGAGCCTTCGTCAAGTCATTGCTCCTGCAATTCGACTTGCTGAACATGGTTTTCCGATGTACCCAAATCTAGAGCGTAATCTCAGGGCTCACGCTGCACGCTTCCTCAATGAATGGCCAACGACCTCACGAATCTTCCTACCCAACGGCAGGATTCCCGCGACAGGCCAAATACTAGTTCAAAAGGAGCTTGCGCAAACGTTTCGCAAACTCGTAGCAGCAGAGAAAAGAGCAGGGACTGACCGTCTGGAGGGTTTAACCGCAGCAAGGGCGTATTTCTATTCGGGCCCGATAGCAAGAAAAATCGTGGAGTTTGCTTCGCATACGCCCGTTATGGACGCGTCGGGCCAACGCCACACATGCCTGATTGCCCTTGATGATTTTTCTGGTTACGTGTCAAGAATCGAGGATACGGTTTCAGCTGAATTCAGAGGCCTAAGAGTTCACAAATGCGGGCCTTGGAGCCAGGGGCCAGTATTCCTGCAGCAGCTTCGACTGGTCGAGGGATACAACTTACGTCGAATGGGACATAACTCACCCGACTACATTCATCTCATCACTGAAGCATCCAAGCTGGCATTTGCTGACCGAGAGAAGTTCTATGGTGATCCACTGTTTACCCACATCCCGATGGACGCGCTGCTGTCCAGAGAGTACGCCAAGAAACGACGCAAACTAATCAACATGAAAAAAGCCTCACTCGAGATGACGCCAGGAACCACCGTCAACCCGGCTCATCGGCTACTTCGATCGACGAACATTCGGGGAGATACGACTCACCTTGATGTTGCCGATGCTGAGGGTAACATGGTCTCAGTAACGCCTAGTGGTGGCTGGATTTGGAGCTCTCCGGTAATTGAAGGATTGGGGTTCCCGCTAGGTACTAGGGGGCAGATGTTCTCTCTAGACGAATCCCATCCCAATTCTCTCGCTCCGCGTAAAAGACCACGGACAACGCTAAGCCCAACCCTCGTGACGGTTGACAATAAACCTTTGATGGCATTTGGGACTCCTGGAGGAGACCAGCAAGACCAGTGGACTCTGCAGTTCTTTCTGAATTTCGTCGAATTCGGTATGAATTTGCAGGCCTCGATCGACGCCCCGACGTTTCATAACTCACATTTTCCAAGTTCATTCTACCCTCGTGAAGCTCATCCAGGACGCTTGCATTTGGAAGGGAGGATTCCATCTGAAGTTAGGGATCAGTTGAAACGAAGAGGGCATCGTATAGTGTTGGAGGATGACTGGGTAAACGGAAGGGTGACTGCCATTCACTTCAACAACCGCGAGGGAGTGATTAGTGCAGCTGCTTCATCTAGATACCAAACTTCGTATGCAATGGGGATATAGCAAGTCTGTAGATCGTTGCCAACAGCCGAGTCTCACACGACCATCAGCCGGAATCCATGATTGAACCTTTATCGGGAGAGAAAGGTTTGGACACTGCAGGCAACGTACGGAACGTAGGTGGAACTTCCAACGGACAGCTCAAATTACTCAGTGGTTGAGGCGAAAGGTCTACAGAAAAGCTTCGACGGAGTCGAAGCGGTTCGGGGTATTAGCTTTACAGTCCGTAAGGGCGAATGCTTTGGTTTCCTCGGCCTCAATGGGGCAGGGAAAACGACGACTATGAGGATTATAGGTTGCGTTTCGCCATCAACGGCTGGTTCTTTTCACGTCTTCGGTTTGGATCCGAGTCGATCTCTAAGGGAAATCAAGAGACGGATTGGAGTTGTACCTCAGGAATCAAATCTAGACGACGCATTGCCGGTTGAGGAGAACCTGACCGTCTACGCTCGATTCTTCAACGTGCCGTCACAATTGGCCAATCGACGGGCTAAGGAGTTACTCAGTTTCATGCAGTTGACGGAGAAGAGGAATGCAAAGGTTGCCGACCTATCGGGAGGCATGAAGAGGCGGCTTCTTATTTCCAGGGCGTTAATGAGTGATCCTGAATTGTTGATCCTTGATGAGCCCACAACCGGACTTGACCCCCAAGCGCGGCACCTTGTCTGGGACAAATTATTTGAGTTAAAAGGGCGTGGGGTCACGCAGATAATCACGACACACTACATGGACGAAGCTCAACAGCTGTGTGATAGGATCGTTATCATGGATCAAGGACTGATAATGGAAGAGGACGGACCGAATGAACTGGTCGAGAAGCACATTGGCCGAGAAGTCCTCGAGATGCGATTGCCTGAGAAGCTCATTTCTGAGATACCGATGGACGATCCATTGATTCGAGGATTTGATGCTTACAAGGATCTATTGATCCTGTATTCGAACCAAGCTGATACTCTATTGGACAAGATCCAGGCGATGGGTGTCAAAACAGATTACGCGATTGTCAGAAGAAGCACGTTAGAAGATGTTTTTCTAAAGCTAACAGGTAGACGTTTAACCGAATGAACCCCTTCAAGCCCGTGAGGTTCTCGCCACGCCAGGCGTTTAGGGTCTGGCAGCGAGAGGTCAGCGTCTACAGACATGTCTACCGGTCGACTATAATTTCGAATCTTATGGATCCGTTGGTGTATCTGCTCGCTTTAGGTTTCGGGTTGGGTGCGTACGTTACGCGAATTGAAGGGTTATCCTACATTCAGTTCATTGCACCTGGGTTAATCGCTTCATCGATAATGACGGCTGCGTCGTTCGAGACAACCATAAACACCTTCGTTCGAATAAATTTCGACAGAGTGTATGAAGCCATGATGGCGACCCCCGTAACAGTTGAGGACATCGTCGTGGGCGAATTGTTTTGGGCCACAACCAGGAGCGCAATTTACGCAACCGTTATGCTAGTAGTTGTCGCCGCGCTCGGGCTCGTGCGTTCTTGGTTCGCAATATTCGTGCCTTTCATGGGCGTATTAGGAGGTTTAATGTTCGCAGTCATCGGCTTGACCTATACTTCATTCTTGAAGAGCATATACCACGTGAACTACTTCTTCACCCTCTTTGTTACCCCGCTCTTCCTTTTCTCAGGAGTTTTCTATCCACTGGATCCGCTGCCCCAAATTGTGAAGGACATAGCATTCTTCAGTCCACTGTACCACCTTGTTAGCGTAGTTCGACCGCTGGTTCTCGGAAATGTCGGTATACCCGTCCTCTTTGATCTCGCTTGGATTCTTGCATTCCTCGCAATATTCACAGTCGTCCCAGTGAATTTGCTCCGGAGCAAACTAGTCAAGTAATATGGTGGGCCGGGCCGGACTTGAACCGGCGACCATCTGCGCTCGGAACTTTTGTGTTTGTCAGGCAGATATCCTAACCAGGCTAGACGACCGGCCCAAACCGTTCTGTGAGTTCGGGGGCCGAGAAATAAAGGCTACCGGCCATTGCATTGCCGAGTTTCGGGGGCGACTAAGATGGTCCCGAAATCTGGACCTTATCAAATCGCATGTATGGCGCTACGCATCCGAACTGGTAGGCTGAAACGATTTCGGGGTTGTCCGAGATTCCGCTTATTTTGGTGATTAGGTCTAGCGCAGACCCGCTTATCGTTCCTCCCACGATTCCCTCACCCAACTCTCCATCAACGATCTCCTGTGCGCTTCTAATTTCGGCGCCAAACCTTGTTGTAATTTCGTCGGGGTTAATCCATGCCCCTTGGTAAATCATAATGCCTTCTTTGACATTTGCTATGAGTTCGTGAATGTCTTCATCGCCGGGTTCAATTGAGAGGTTTGTCGTTGTGTTCGCGGGAGCAACCTGAAAACGCTCGTCCACGTCTCCGTGAGGTCTGATTCCGTTTCCTGTGGGTTTGTGGCTCATTGTGTGGGCATGTAGTTGGTCGTATAGGTAGTCCTTGAAAATGCCCTTATCAATAATCCTGGTCCTCTGCTGAGGTTGCCCTTCGTCATCGAAGGGATTGGTTCGAAGACCGTAAGGGTATAGTCCATCGTCAGTTACTGATAATCGGTCGGACCCGACTTTCATGCCCGGCTTGAACTGAGAGAGGCTTTGCTCAAGCGCGTCAGCAGTTGCATGGTACCCTAATGTGGGCACGAAGACGTCGCATACTATCGGTGGTGAAAATATTACTGTCGTTTCTTCGGTCTTGGGTGAATGACGTTTAAGGCATGTCCTCGCGATATCGAGCCATCGAGGAATTATCTTTGTCGGCTCAAGGTCACTGATTCTCCTAGCATATCGAGTAGGCCATAATTCCGTGGGCCCGTTTCGGCTCTCCACCTTGAACGACATTTCGACGTAGACGTATGTACCCATTGATTTGCATGACAGTCCATGGCTGTTCAGAATCTGTGTATCGACGACGTATGTTCGGACCTTTCCGAAGGTTAGCGTGGCATCGCTTTGATCAGCGACTATCGCTTGCGCAGCTTCGGCGTAATCCGTCGCAGCCGCACGGTGGTCTCGGAGGATTCTTCTATCAGCCACCGTAACTGACGCGAGCTTCTTCTTGTGAGGGAGTTCAAAGAACTGTGAGCGGTTCACTCTAGCTAGATCCTGAGCCTTCCTTGCCGTTGCTTCAAGTTCCTCAAGCGAATTACAGGACGCGAATCCGACACCGGCACCATCACTGCGAGGGATTATGACCCTGACTCCGTATCCTGTATCCTCCTCTTCTATTGCGGCCTCGATCCCCTGGCCTCTAAGTTGCAGATCTGTTCGTTCGGCGTGTTGGATGTAAACCTCCCATTGTGAGCGTGTCGCTCTATCGAGAACTGCTTCAATGCTCATGCGACTACCGCCTTTGTTCTCCACCATGTTCCGCCGCTGCCCACCGGGACGAAATCTTCACTACCCTTACCGCAAATGCCCGCGTCTACCATGAAACCATCTTTGCTTACGGCGTCAACGTTGCCAAGAACGTCAAGAACTCGTCCAGTTAGGGTGATCGATTTGAGTGGCGTCGTCTTCTCGCCGTTCTTAATCATGTAACCCTTGTTTGCAGCTACTTGCATGCCTCCGCCAAGGGGATCTTCCATCCCGTACTGCCAGTGCATCATTAGAACGCCGTCCTTCGTGTCTTTGACCATGTCCTCCATGCTCCAATCGCCTGGTTTGGCGTAGGTATTCGTCATTCTGATGAAGCGCCTTCGAGCAGCGTTCTGCGTACGAGAATTGGCAGTGAGTGAAGCATTCATTGTCGCCGCGCTCTCAATATCGTGAATAAAACTTACAAGCACTCCCTTCTCAACAATCGTATTCCTTTTGGCAGGCACCCCATCATCGTCAAAATAGTAGCTGCCGAAACCCCCTCCATAGGATGCGTCTTCATACATCGTAACTAGTTCGGACGCAACTTTCTTCCCCAACATCTCCTTAAGGTAAGATCTTCCTCTGAGTGCCTGGTCGGCTTCGAGCCCGTGTCCAAATGATTCATGGCAGACTGTCCCAACAACACTGGGTTCAAGTATTACAGTCTGCAGGCCCGGCGGAGCAGGCATCGCCTTAAGTTGCTCAACTGCGCTTTTCACAGTCTCACGGATCATATCCTCGGATAAATCGTCAACTACTTCGTAGCCTACTGTTCCACCAACTTGGATGTAATCATAATCTGCCACATCATTTTCCTTCACAATCACCGTTAGAGAGATTCTGGTCCTAGGAATCGCCTGCCGTGCTGCCGTCCCTACCGAACTCGCAAGTGTTCTATCCAACACACTATCTGAATAATCGACGCGAACATCAACTATTCTTTGATCCAGACTCCTTGCGAGATTGAAGATTTCTCTAACTTTCTGTAACTTGTCCTCAAGCGGAACATCCTGCGCGTTCTTCTTTACCGGAACCTGTTTGTCAACTGTGATTGGCTGCAGTAAGGCCAATTTTGTAGATAGCATACTGGATTTGCTTGTTTTCAAGCGATGGGCAAGCTTACGGATTCCCGATGGATCTGTCTTGTTGCTGTTTGCGTATACCCAACCGTTTCCACGGAAAGCTCTCAGCGAGACCCCTCTTGTTGATCTCGAGCTAACGTTCTCTCGATCCTTGTTCTTCCTGATGACGAGATCAGACTGCCAATCGTAAAGCGCATCCGAGTACTTTAGTGGAATCTTGCGGAGGGTTTGTTGGAAATCGCCTAGAATGCTGCCAGTTTCCGAACTTGCCGCGGCCACGATGATACCGCCTCAACGGAGGTTAGCGAAACGCAGATTAAAGTCAGTCTTTGGTTTAGGTAAGGAAGCAGGTAGCGATGGCCCGGCTCTACGATCGGCTCATGCGGTTTGATAAACAGGTTCGGTTTGCCGCAGTGGTTGATGGACATGGAAGGATCCTTGAGGGTGGTATGAGAGAGGGTCTGCAACCGATTGAGCCTTTGGAGAAGACGCCTCATTTGATTGCGAAGCTGGTTTCTGTTCAGAAAACGGAGGATCTGGCTGAGTTCTTCGGGAAGCCAGAATACTCGATTCTTCTACACGAGAAGGTCATTGCCTTCATCTTCCGTTCAGGAAAAAAGTTTGTTCTTGTTACGGCGGGTAGAAGGTTCCCGTTAAGTAAGGTTTCGAGATTACGGACGATCGTGATGAAGAAATAATATACTCGACCAAATGTTACGCTAGGTTGTAGTCACTGTTGGGGGTGCTTCCTCAATCCTCACCTTTGACGAACTAGCACTCTTAGCCTTAGAGGCTGCTAACTTCTTCAAAACGTATTTCGCATACAGTTTTGGAAGCTCCCAAAGCATGACCCTCTTGATATGTCGCATAGAGTCGTACATGAAACAGATATGTGTGCAGAAGCACTGATCTAAATAGACTTGTGGAACTTCCCTTTCTCGTTCGATTGAACCCCAGAACTTGCGGTTGAGCTCCAACCAGTAGAAGCATGTTCCTCAACGCGCGTTGCAGGCTGAGGTGACGAAGAATATGACTAGGTCACTGTTTCTTGATTAACGGTTTCAGGAAGGCTTCACGGTGAGGCAAGGGGGTCTATCCAGTCAGTTTGTATTTTCGGCCTCGCCATTCTATTTCGTTCATTCGGGCCGACTTAATTATGCAGTACGTCATAATCCATGGGACAATAAGGCTTGCTATCGAATCAACCACTCGATTTTTCTCGAACTCTTGAGCGTGCCCCGGCATAGCTCGTTTGAACGTTGTAATTCTTTGGTTGCTCCTCAAGATTCCTAGGATTGAAGGGGTGAGTAGGAGTGCCCCAGGAATGAACCAATTTGGGGACCAGAGCAGTCCCGCGGCGAGGCTAGCTAGAGCGAGTATCATGAGTATCGAGAAGAAAGTGTAGGCTGCGACCCCATATCGCCATAGTGGACGGTTGAATGTTCTTGTGAGGGCTGTTTGGCGTTTGGCCCATGTGAGGAAGCTGCGAACTGTGGCTCGGTTGTGGGTAGCTACTGTGCATTGGGGAAGGAAGATTGTTCTATAACCATGTTTTCTTAGCGCCGAATTCAGTGACAAATCGTCGCTGATCGCATCCTTCCATACTTCTTGTATGCCAATCGCGTTCATCTTTTCAGTTCGAATCGCCATTGCGCCACCCCAAGGGAAGTTGTAACGTTCGTTGAACATCAGATTCGTGCCCGACGCATTCCATGCCGACTCTACATGCGACCAGAATCCTCCTCGCGAAGGGAAATACCACCGGAAACCTGTAGTCGCCCCTACCGAATCATCACCTAGGGGAGCGACTAGATCTGCGACCCATCCTGGTGGAACGGACGCATCACTATCGACAAACGCAAATGCCTCACTTGTCCCAGCGTCCCTTTCGATAGCGGTCAACAGTGCGGCGACCTTTCCGCTGGCTCTTGGGTGATAGCCGGAATTATACAGGTGAGCGTCTTCCCCTGCATGACGGCTCAAAATTGAGTCAACAATGAAGTATGCAGGGTCCTTCACGCTATCAGTCACTATGATCGTCCGATAATTGGGATAATCTTGCTTGAGTATTGCTTCTACATGCTTCTCTAACTCAGGTTCATCACCCTTGCAGGCCATCACGACACAGGTCAGAGGAGTGAAGTCGGGCCTGCGCTTGTTGAGTGAGAGGGAAACATGATCGTCGAATTTGATACCAAGATAATAGGAATAGATCGATGCGACAACGCCTACGATGCCAAAGAAGAGTAGTAAATTATACGTAACCACATCGAGAGTCAGGGTCCTTCCTCGCGGTATGATTGATCTACGTGAACTAAGCTTCGATGACTTCGCATCGAATTTGCTTCAGCATTTCCGCAGCTTTTTGAGGGTCAACTTTGATCGTATATAGACAGCGCGCTGTTCGGAGTTTCAATCTCACAATGTCCTGAAGTCGCTTGACCCGGCACTCGGTTGCGCGCTCAGAAATCTTCACGAACTCTTCCGTGTCATTGATTTCTCTTGGCATTTCGCTCTGACCCGTCCGCCGCGTAAGAAAGATGCGGCAATATAAACCTGAACTGGCCAATCACTGAGAGAATACGAGCAATTCTTCATCGTAGCGTCTTCCCTCGACAACTGAACCAGGCGGCTTTCTATCTATCCTCCTCATCGCTAGAAGTTCACTAAGCTTGCTATTCGCTTCCTGGCGGGAAATTGTCGCACTCGTGAGTACGGCCAGAGGCATGTCTACCGCAAGTGGTCGGGAAGGTATGACATGCCGCGTTACTTTATGTGGCAGGAGCCGTCCTTCCAAGCCGAAGTCGCGTATCTCTTCTTTCCTAAAGACCGGCATTACAATTGCGACGTTCGCCTTGTCAGATTTGAGCCGCTGCATCGCATTATCCTCGGATAGATAGGTAACGTTGTAACCGTCGTTCACTAGATGCTTCTCAATGTTAGTTGCTGTTCGGCAACGTTCAACAGGATCGAGGGGGGAGGGCAGGGAAAATATGGTTCCATCTTTCGTTAGGATAACCGATTCGCCATCATAACTCATGGTGGCCGCATCCACCTGGCGCTTCGAATAATTCAAGTTCATTTTCGAAAGCAAGGTCTGGGCGAGAGGCATGGGATCGTTTACAGTGAATAGTCTGAACCATGAACCGACTTTGATCTTGGGACTGTCGTAGTCGAGTAGACAACAAGGAGCAAAACGGCAGCCGAGTCGTTTCAGAGCATTGAATCGGTGCATTCCGTCGAGGATTATGTAGTCGTCTTGATCTACAATGAGTGGGTCGTGAACCTCCCCGTCCGCTCTGATCTCTCTGGAGAGCTTCTCTGCGACTTCGGCAATTACTTCCTCGTGTGGCTTCAGTTCTTCAACCTCAATCACCGAGAGACGAAGGTTCAAGCCTGAAGAACTGATTTCCAAGCCCTTCTTCACTCAAGAGGGCTGGGTGACGCGGCCTCTAAGGCTTGCTAATGGATACTCCCAATGAAAAGGGGGACATTCGAGTCGTTCGATCGTACCGACCGATGGGAAATAGTGGACCAGTTTTACAAGCGACGTAAGGGGTGCACTACTTCGTGAATTTCGTCATCTTCGTGCCGCAAGTCGGACAGGTCGCGCGAAGCATGTTGCGGCCTTTAGCTGTCTTCTCCATCGTAGTCTGATCGTCAGGAACAGTCTTCTTCTCTTTACACTTTACACAAAACATTTCAGCCAATGAACATTCCCTCCCCTTTCTGAATCGAGTTTAGTTTAGCGGATGCCTAACCCATAAAAGCCTTGCTAGAGAACCCTAAACCCGCGAAATTTCACGCGAAATGAACAAACAGTTTATCAGCAATGGGTGTTCTCGACATGGGATTTGACAAAAACGATTAGACCATGTGGAAGAGAAGATACTAGCGTCTTGGTGTAATGCTTGTCTGCGCGCAAACTGATCTCAATTATTGGTACGGGCAAGTTAGGAAGCGCTGTAGCGCTGCAAGTCGCTCAAAGAGAGCTTGGCGACCTTAGACTCGTCGATATAATTCAGGGGCTCCCGCAGGGCGAAGCGCTTGACTTAGGGCAAATGGTGGCAGAGCAAGGAACCGATCTTGACATTGTCGGGTCGAACGATTACAAAGACATCGCAGGTTCAGATATCATTGTCGTGATCGGCGGTCTGGGTAGGAAACCAGGCATGACGCGCCTCGATTTGCAGGAGAAGAATGAAAGCATAATTCGAGATATTTGCGAGAAGATTCATGAGTATGCACCAAAGACACTTGTGTTGATGGTTACGAACCCGCTTGACGTTATGACCTACTTGGCATGGAAGGTTACGGGGTTCGAGCCTGCACGGGTCTTCGGGCAGAGTGGGATGCTGGATACAATGCGGTTCAGGTACTTCATCGCGAAAGCTTTGGGAGTATCGACCAGCTCAATTCATGCTGTTGTCATCGGTGAACATGGAGACTCGATGGTTCCCCTTCCGCGATTCTCGACGGTGAATGGTGTACCAATTACTGATTTGCTTTCTCAGGCACAAGTAAACGAAGCCATAGAACGGACTAGAAAGATCGCGGCAGAAGTTATAGCGCTTAAAGGGGCAACGATTTTCGCGCCAGCACACGGCATTACGAGAATGGTTGAGAGTGTCATCAAAGACAAGAAGATGGTACTCTGCGTTACGGCGCACTTGAACGGTGAGTATGGCCTGAAGGATGTGTATGTGGACGTTCCAGCGGTTCTTGGCGCGCGAGGCGTTGAGCGCGTGATTGAATTAAAATTGAATAATGACGAGAGAGCGGCTTTCATGAAGTCGGTTGATGTCGTGAAAGCGGCCTGCAGCTACTTGAAGACCGTCAGCGTTTCCTGATTAATGAGCGGCCCTTGCCCTCGCAACCCGATTCGCTATCTGTGCCGCAACAACGCCTGCAGCAACACCCGAGTCAATATTGACCACTGCGAGCCCTAGAGAGCAAGCCTGCAACATGGCCATCAAGGCCCCTTCACCGCGGCCTCCATATCCGTAACCCGAAGAGGCAGGCACCGCGATCAGCGGCAGATCGACCAGGCCCGCGACGACGGTGGGCAAGGCGCCTTCGCGGCCTGCCACAACAACCAAACAATCCACATCACTCTCCAACATCCTCTTCAAAGGTTCCACCAGGCGGTGTATTCCAGCCACTCCAGCGTCAGCTTCCAAGAACGTTTGACATCCCATCTCCTGCGCAATCATTACGGCCTCCTCAGCAACCGCCAAGTCCACAGTGCCCGCCGTCAGGATGCCGACTCGGCCACCAGTCTGCAGGCCTCGATAGCTCTCCCTCCGAACTACCATCGACTTAGCATGTGGGAAAATCTGTACATGGTGAGCGTTGAACTTTTTCTCTAATTCGTCGAGTTGTTGTTCGCTGAGCCGAGTAGTGATTACACGACCACTCTTCTCAAGCATCCTCTCGCAAATAGCAAGAAGGTCTTCGTTACTTTTTCCTTCTGCGAAGATTATTTCTGGAACGCTGCGTCTCCTTTCCCTTCCTATATCGAGCTTCGCCACGTTCGCCACGTTTTCTATAACGTTCATCTTCAACGCTTTCTCTGCTTCGTCAACCGAGATCTTGCCTTGGGCAAGCTTTTCGAGAATTTCACGCAAGAACTTTCGCCAACTAGGAAACGCCTAAGTACCATGAGCAACGTGACCTCTCATAAAATGTTAACAGAAGAGAGCCCCAGAGAACTGCACTTGCTCGAAGGCTCGGCAATAACGCCGGAGCTGTACGCGAAAGCAATGCACATTCTGGATGAATTGAAGACCTATGGAAAGGTCATGGTTGCGTTTTCCGGGGGAATAGACAGCACCCTCGTAGCACTTCTCGCCGAGGTGGCGTTGCGAGACAGAGCGATCGCAGTCACAGCAGATTCGCCAAGCCTGCCAACTTCAGAGCTTAGGGAAGCGAAGGAGCTCGCCCAACGAATCGGAATCAAACACATCGTCGTCAAGACGGATGAGCTACAAGATCCTAACTACGTAGCTAATCCTACGAACCGTTGTTATTTCTGCAAGAAAGAGTTAGGACAGAAACTTCTTGACTTGGCGAAAGAACTCGGAGATTACACCATTGTAGACGGGACCAATGCGGAAGACCTGAAAGGCCACAGGCCGGGGGCGGCGGCGCTTGTTGAGAAAGGAATACGAAAACCCCTTGCGGAAGCAGGGATGATGAAGGATGAAGTTAGGCGATTAGCTAAATCTCTGGGTTTGCCTAACCATGACAAACCATCCATGCCCTGCCTATCCTCGCGAGTGGCCTATGGGGAAATAATCACGCCCGAGAGGCTGCTAAGAATCGAACGGGCAGAGACCTTGATTCGGTCGTTGACCGGCGTGAAGGAACTTCGGGTACGAGACCATGGAACTGTGGCCCGGATCGAGGTTGGAACGCGTGAGAGAAGCTTGTTCTTTGATGAGCAACTTCTCGACAGAATTTCGAACGCCCTTCGCAAGTTAGGGTACGTGTATGTGGCGTTAGATATGACCGGGTACCGCTCTGGAAGTATGAATGGACTTTCATCCTCCATGCGCGATCGGAAGTAAGGATAACTCGTCACTAGCCTTCAGCTTTGTATCCAAGCCCTCAAGCGTGCTTATCTCACGTCCCGACACCATTATCAATGCGTTAGCGCGCGGGTCCAGTGTTTCTCCATCAAGGACCAATTGCTTCAGTTCTCTAAGATCTGGTCGAGAGGTTATTTCACCTATAGCAGCCCGCACAGTCGGCTCATCAACATGGATGTTGAGGTCAACCTTCTCCGACCCAGCAGCTGATCTGAAGACTCCGTAAAGTCTGAGTGGAATTATCAAAACTCTTCAAACTTCCAGTCGAAACCAGAGGGTGGCGTGAAATTAGATCTAAAGTTGTCCTCTAAGAGAGCAAGGATGACCTGAGGGTTACTCTGCATTGTGAAATCATCTTTGCGACAAGAATCAGGTCAAAGACATGCAGCGGTTTAACATGTAATGCTTACTTAATGTTATTAATTGTGCTGAACAGGCGGCTCCTATCACTGTGAAGTTGGTTCCCGATGCAAAAGACAAGGCTCTGGATTATGATAATTGGAATTTCTCTTATCGCCTTAGCCGTTTCCGCGGTTCCCGCAACCGCCCAAATGGGAGTCTGGCGCGACATCAACCCAGACGCCTACATCAGCCCCCCCGCCAACCCACAGCTCAATTCTGTCTACATGTTCTCGCCCAATGAGGGTTGGGCGGTTGGAGACTCTCGACCTACCACTAACACGACTACAGGGTTGCCTGCGATCTTCCACTACGATGGTTCAACATGGAACTTCGTTCCTGCACCGAAGTTTCCCGATTTTCCGTCCACACAGTCGGCCTACAATCTGACCTCTGTTACCTTCGGCGCACCGGGTAATCCGATTAGCGTGAATGACGGATGGGCTGTTGGATTCAACGGCACTATCCCACCGGGAATAAGACCTAGTGAGCCTAACGCAACATCACTTCACTGGGATGGCATCACGTGGAGAGTGCAAATTTCCGGATTAAGTGGGCCACAAGCTGGTCCTCTTTGGTCGGCTTTCATGGTGAGCCCGACTGACATCTGGGCAGTAGGCCAGAACGAAACGTTTGGTCCGAACTCAAAAGGTCACGCGGGCGGCACCTTCTGGCATTGGACGGGTGTTGCAGGGCTCGGTGGAGGATGGAATACACCGCAAGCCGCAGTTAACAGCGGCCCTTTGTATTCCGTCTTCATGGTTAGTTCCACGGAAGGGTGGGCCGTTGGTGCAAACGGAACTATCTATCACTATTTTGGTGGAGAATGGAATACATTCACTTCACCTGTCAGTACGGCACTTAGGTCGGTTTTCATGATTTCACCAACGGAAGGATGGGCCGTTGGCGATGGAGGGGTTATAATTCATTATTCCTCTGGAACATGGTCTGGTCCAGTTAGTCCTGGAACAACCTCTAACAATCTGTTTTCCGTCTTCATGGTCAGCTCAACGGAGGGATGGGCATTTGGGGCGGAGGGAACGATCCTCCACTACTCCGGTGGGAGTTGGACCGCTCTCTCATCAAACTTGGTTCCAACGGCTCCGGTTTCTTTGTTCAATTTCAACTCTGGTTTCTTCAACGGAGCCAGCGACGGTTGGGTTGTTGGAACAGATGGTGTAGTCCTCCACTTCGATGGCGTGAATTACGGAACCGTCACGAGCCCAACGATCAACAATTTCACGTCTATCTCATTCGGTCCGCCGCTAACCGGCCCAATTGATCCTAACGATGGGTGGGCTGTTGGCAACGCCTCGGTCACGGGCACTTTTGAACCTACGATCTATCATTGGAATGGATTTGCTTGGACGAAAGGCGTTGCGATAGGGACGAACAACAACCTGAATTCAGTATTCATGATTAACTCTGGAGATGTATGGACTGTGGGCGGTGGGCCACACGCAACTGCAAGTTGTAGCGGTCCACTCTGTCCAGTTATGTTGCACTTTACAGGCGGATCTTGGAACACGATAACCCCTCCGCCAGGATCCTACGTGCTGAAGTCTATTTTCATGGTAAGTTCAGATGAGGGGTGGGCGGTTGGGGAACAGGTTTCTTCACCTCCGACCGGGATCATTCTTCATTACACTGTTAGCGGTGGGGTGGGTACATGGGCGATATTTCCAGCGCCCTCAAGCCCGTCGCCTGTTCGCGGTTTGAATTCGGTTTTCATGCTAAGTCAAAACGAAGGGTGGGCGGTAGGTGACAATGCGACTATACTTCACTACACGGTGAGTGGGGGTATTGGGACATGGAACCTTGTTACCGTAAGTGGCAGCCCTAGTCTTTCCCCGGACGCCAACCTGACATCTATTTTCATGCTTTCCCCCACGCTTGGATGGGCGGTCGGGGGCATACAGGCGGCGAATTCATTCTCAGCAGGGCCAGTTTTGATTTACTGGGATGGTACGAAGTGGGAACCAGTTGCGGCGCCGACGATTCCTGGGGGTATTACACCTACAGGTCATACGAGTGGTACCCTGAAGTCAGTATTCTTCGCCGCTCCAGATGATGGGTGGGCCGTTGGCTTTCCAGGGAGGAATGAAACCTCGACTCTCCATTGGGATGGCGTCGCATGGCAGCACGTCTCCCTCTCACCTGCCCTACTCGGCCAAGTTCCGCCAATCCTAACCTCGGTCTACATGACGAGCGAGACGGACGGTTGGATAGTCGGTGGTAGCCCTGCCTTCAAATCCTGTACCTCTAGCGCCAGTACTTGCTACTTCAACCAAGCAGCGCCCGTCGGGACGTTTGGCTATAAGACGTCGCTTTCAACCATTTTGAGGTTCGCACCATATGGCGGTGTATTCTCGACAACTTCGACTTCAATCGTAGTATCAACAGTTTCGACCTCCACCACAGCGCTGACGACAACGATATCCTCTACTACGACTCCAGTGTGCCCGCCGAACGTAACCATATCCATCAACGTTGTTAACAACCAAGGCAACCCGCTCTCAGGCGTCAATGTAGTCCTCACTCCGGTAGCTTTCACCCCATGCCTGCCTGGGCCGGTGCAGGGTGTTACGAACTCGCAAGGACTTGCAACCTTCACCCTCCCACCAGGAGCGTATACAGTAGCTCTCACCAAGAATGGGGTCACATCGACTCAGTCGATCACAGTGGCGAGCTCAGGACAAATGTTTACGCTAACCCTCAATGTGAGCCCGGGAGGAATGATTCCTGGCTTCCCCATTGAATCGATCTTGGCCGGGATCATAGTTGGCGTCGGTACACTAGTTCTGCTGCGTAGGAGGCGTGTACGTTGACTGAGCAACTCTCCCTGTCTAATCGTAGGTCAAGGATGGCGAACATAACCGCAACCCTTCCCATACAGCTGCTCGACAAGATGGATGACTTGATCGACAAGGACAAGGTTCCCTCACGCTCTTTCGTGATTCGTGAAGCTGTAAGGAGATACCTTAAGGAGCTAGAAAAATGAACGGCCGATTGAACAGATTCTTCATAGTGACGTTGATTATTTTCATCACATTCGCAGCGTTAGCATTAGCACCCGTGTCAGCCGGAGGTGGCATAACCGCCGGGCCTTGGCGAGACATTAATCCAACTCAGTACTCGTCCGCCGGGGATCCCGCCCTTCCTGGCGTTCCTGGCCCCAACGTTCCATTTAACGGAGTATACGTACGAGTTGCGGGATTCGGAGCTGTAGGAGCAGGGGCTGCATGGGCGGTAGGGGGATGTGGACCAACAACAACGTCCCCAACTTTTCCATTCTCTGGGTCAGGTTGCGCCGCAACCGGATCAACACCTCCAGGCGGGGGAACGATTACCTACTACGATGGTTTCTCATGGACTATCGTGTCTAATCCATTTAGCGCGGACGAGTCCTTCTATACAGGAGTACATTTCTGCACATCGCCTGGAACGCCAAGCGTCGGCCTTTGCAGCCCGAACAGTGACGGTTCGGATGGTTGGATTGTCGGAGGTATCAATACCGTGAGCACGAGCCCGGTTGCGGGCCCGGGCCCGGTTGCCCTTTACGTCACAGGTCCTTCAAGTGTCACCCCGGATACTACGGGCTTGCCGACACAAGCCGGTAGTTACCTTACGTCGGTCTTCGAAACATGCCATGTGGATAATGACCCGAATGGGAAGGGGTGCCCCACCGGGCCTGGTGACGCATACGCCGCTGGAACTGATGGCCTTCATCATGGTGTAATCTACGAGTACACGGGCGGAGCCCCTGCCACAGGCGGATGGCATGCTATGACCATAGGAGCTCAACTCTTTAGCACAAGCGCAACGATATACAATTCAATATACATGTTCATTGACTCGTCGGGGAATTTGGAAGGTTTCGCGGTTGGAGACAACGGCGTCATAGCTACGCTTTTTGGTGGCGAGTGGACGGACACTTCTGTGGGGCCTTCAACGACGACTTTCAATGGGGTCGCCGTGGATAGTAGTAATCCAACCGACGCTTGGGCGGTGGGATATGATACCAGCATATCCCCCTTCTTCGGCGTAATCTATCATTTTAGCAGCGGTAGTTGGTCGGGTCCACTATCTCCTTCTCCGGTAGATGGTGTAAAGCTGGAAAGCGTTTTTCTTGTTAGTGGGAGCGAGGGATGGATCGTTGGCACCGCGAGCACAATCCTCCATGGAACCGGATTGCCTGGCAGCAGCTTCCAATCGATCAGTACTGCTGGATCTAACACCCTACTTAGCGGAACCGGTTCGGGCATAGATCTAAATTCCGTTAGTTTCCAAAGTTCTGGTGCCGGTTGGGCTGTAGGAACTCATGGTGTGATACTTCAAACCAGCGACTCAAGTTGCGGTTCAATAGTACAGACGTCAAGCCCATCCGCATGCTGGGGAGGCCAAACAAGTATCGAACAAACTGCGCAACTAAATGCGGTCTATGAGAACAGTCCATCTGACGCTTGGGCTGGGGGACTCTGGGATACGGTGAACGGTTTACCGTCCCTAATTCATTGGGACGGCTACAAATGGCATCGGGCCAACATAGCCATCAGTGCAGCAACAACTCCGAACCCAGACATCTACGGAATCTACATGGTCAGTAGCGGTGAAGGCTACGCTGTCGGAGGACAATGCGATCAGACGCTCGGTGGCACTTTTGGCACTTGCAGTGCGTCCTCTCCCCCCACTTGTGGTGTGGCTTATTGTCCGGCCGCATGGACTTGGAACGTAATCACCCCAAACACCTGGCAAGCCGTAAATGTTGCACAGTGTGCGACAAGCTACTCAAGCCAAACTGGGTGTGAGATGACATCGGTATACTTCGCCACAATCGGTCCAGTCGACGGATGGGCTGTTGGAACGAATGGGGGGATATGGACATACAGCAAAGCAAGCCCTGGGTGGGCGTATGCGGCTACTGGTCTTCCTTCAGGTTTTTACCCAAACCTAAACTCAGTCTTCATAAATAATCCAGGCAGTAATAATCCAGCCGGTTGGGCTGTAGGTGACGACGGTGTTGTGCTTTACTTGAGTTGCAGTGGCAGTTCATGCCTTTGGAACGTCGGTTCTATTCCAGGCCTATCACCAACTGTAAATCTTTATGGAGTTTACTTCGCGAATTCAAACGATGGCTGGATCGTCGGATCAGAGAATACCATCATAACAACAATTGACGGCGGAGCCAATTGGGTGTTAGGGAGCGCAGCTAATGCTCCCTCAACAGCGACATGGACATCGGTCCATGTTGATACGTACGGTACAACTGCTGGCAGCGGAGATGGATGGGCAGTTGGCTGCAACGTCGCTCTCACTACCCCACCTAGCGCCCCATATGCCCCCACATGCTCTGGGAATGAAGTGACAGCGTGGTGGAACGGCGGGGGGTGGATGAATTTGAATTTGCCAGAATCAGTTGCTCCAGGGTTAGGTTTGTATTCGGTCTTTACGACGAGTCCCACTGATGGGTGGGCTGTAGGCGCACAACCCACTAGTGCAACAACCCCCAACCCAGATCTATCAGGTATCTTTCACCTCGACCCTGCAATTCCGCCGGTTGTCGGCCAGCAAACCACAAATTCAAGCTCAACATCAAGTTCTAGCTCTGTCGCGACAACAACTACACCAGCTTCAGTGACAAGTTCTACGTCATCCAGCGTCTCTACGATGCCTGTGACAACTACGAGTTCACCTACCGTCGTCAGTACGTCAGTTTCAGTTTCAACGATGACGGTCGTAAGCACTCCAACAACTACGAGCAGTTCAACGACGATCTCGGTTTCCACTCCAATGGTGCTACCCGCGATACCCGGCTTCCCGTGGGAATCCATTATCGCAGGCATCATACTTGGAATCACTGTGCTGGCGATAGTTAGGCGACGGAAGAAGTAAAGGCAGGACTCGTCATCCTGCCTCACTATTTCTGATGGGCTTCAGAATATTGAATTCTCCTTGTCAAATTCTTTCGTCAAGGCATTCTTGGGGAAGTGGACCGTTGACTCGAAGCAGCGTGTTGTTAACTATCGGGCTGCGAGTAACCGGAAAATAACATGTGTTTGAGTGTTGTGCCGGTTAGGTTTATCTTCAATGTTTCCCATATTTTCCCGGATTCATTTGCGCAAACACTCCTTAGTCGTTGGGTGCATGGTGTTAGCCGCGGTTCTGGGGTTGCTGAGCCTTAGCTCGGCCGCTGCTATGAACTCACCACAGGAGTCGTCAACACTATCAATCACCGTAACCACAACGTCAAGCTACTTGGTGACTACTGGCGGACCACTGACCGTGAACTTCAACTCGGTTCAGTTGGACACTAGCTCACCCCAGGCCTACGCGTTCGGGGTTGTGGCGACAGCTGCGCCAGGGTTTACGATAACACGGTTGCATTGGGAATTCGGCGACGGCACCTTCCTAGATGTTCCTTACTGCTGCCCGAGTCAAGTGACTGAGGTGCAGTACCACGCATACCAGCAACCCGGATCATACACCGTTCTCCTGGTGGCATACGATAGCGGCGGCAACTCCGGGAACGCCGTTGTTACAGTGAGCTGGCTCACACCAGTCCCAGAATACGCAACCCTAGCCATACCATTGCTTGGAGCACTCTTAGCAGCCCTAGCTGTAGTCAAGTACGCGAAGAACAATCGCCCTAAGCGCTCAGCATTCCTCTAACCGACCACTCACAAGCCTCAGTTCGCTGCCGTTACCATTACGAGTCTTTGGGTTGGCCATGTTCGCAGACATGGCCCCTAAGGTCAAATCATTGTTATTGAATGCGCAGCGATGACTGTCATTGTCTGTTTTCGGTGTGGCGGGGATTTGTTCGAATGCAGGAGGGCTGATTTTTGTTGTGGGAGTGTTCTATTGACGTGGGAGAGGGAGAAGGAATTTATCCTTGTGAGGCAAGAAAGTAATTTGCGTTCGCAAGGGCCTTTCGCTTCGAGAAGCGTATCTTATGTTTAGGAAACGGATTCATTTCATGCTGATTGTGGCCTCAGCGACGTTCCTGCTGGCGGTCGCGCTGCTGCCTGTTCACGCCGCGTCGGCACTCGTGCAGCAAAATAATGTAGGGTGTTTCAGCTGTTCGAGTACACTCTCCGTCTCATTCACAAGCAATGTTGCCAGTGGAGACGTGATAGTGGTAGGAGTCGTTGTTGCTGGTGCTTCCTTCACGATAAGTTCCCTCACTGACTCCTTGAGTTCATCGTTCACTCAAGCTGTAACCTCAACTAACGCACCTCCGCCGACCGTCTATATTTTCTACGCCACCCTCTCTTCGAGTGGGGCTGACGTAGTCACAGCGACCTTTAGCGCCGCTGCACCCGCGCAGAGCGTTTACATCTACGAAGTCTCAGGTGTGAAGACTACGGGAGTGGAAACTGCCACTGGCTCCGGCCAGGGCACATCCATCTCAACCTCGTTGCCAGTCACCTTTCAGACCGGCGCCTTTCTACTTGGAATCATAGCAACGAATAGCTTCGGAGGAACCGCCACAGCCGGAACTGGCTTCACCCTCAGCGCGGACAATTCTGGCACAGGGGTTACACACGCTCAGTATTCTATATCCGGCATCACTTCACCCACAAACTTCCAAGCCACTACCAATTCGGCAGTCAGTTGGGTGGAAGACGGGATAGCGCTCATGCCCGTTTAAACCAACCCAGCTTCGTTCCTAGTACTCAGCTACATCTGAGCAATTAGCACCTGCCCTGACGGTTACCCAGACCGGAACGATCAAGGAGTCAAGGACGAAGAAGGCCAACACGCGTAAACGAAACCTCAGAAGGAGAGAGTTGCCGCGCGACAAATTAAGCAAGGGAAGGCGGTTACAAATCAGACCTTGGAATCTTTCAGTCCTCAAGGTCTACTGTCTTCTGAAGAAATCGACGATCTCCTCGCTAGCGTTCAGGTTATAGGCCGTTCTGAGGATGATCCTGTCGGCAAATACAAAGAACGCCAGGTCACATGATAATCTTGCAGAATACAGCGATGTCCCTCAATCCGTTTCCTTCGGGTGCAGGATCAGATCACTGAGGTTCTGACGGGACATCCGGGCATTTCGAAGAAGCTATAAGTACTTAGAAGTATGAATTTCATATTGAAGGGGGCGAAAGAATGCAGCAAGAGGTCACAGTCATAGGAGAGAGAGGACAGGTAGTCATACCTAAAGAGGTGAGAACAAGGCTAGGCCTTAAACCCAGAACGAGATTGCTCGTAGTCAGAAGGGGTGATGCTGTGATCATGAAGAAGCTAGATCTTGAGCAGGAGCGAAGGGAGCTAGAAGCTCTGTTCAAAAGGCTTGACAAGAGGGTTGAGAAGTATGGCGAGATGACCGAGGCGCAGATAGACCAGATAATACACGACTACAGAGCAAAGTTAGCATACAAAGGTAAGTAGATGCTCAAGGTAGTCGCCGATACAAACGTTCTCGTGTCCTCTCTCATAAGGAGAGGGAAACCGCATGAATTGATTTTGAGGATAGACGGCATAGATGTCAGGCTGATAAGTTCCAGCGCTCTACTGGCCGAGTTGATTTCAGTTCTAGCTGAGGAGAGAATCGCGAAGTACGTCACCAAGAGGGATGCGGAAAGATTCCTCAAGTACGTTGGCAGAAGAACCACTCTAGTAGAGATTAGAAGCGGATTCAGGGTTGTGAAGGAAGACCCAAAGGACGATGTTGTCTTAAACACTGCACATAGTGGCGAGGCTGAGTACATAGTCTCTGGCGATAGGCACCTAATAGCTGTGAGAGAATTCAGAAAGATAAGAATCGTTACTGTAAGCGAGATGATTGAAATCCTAAAGAGAACCTGAGCAAACGTACGTAACGCTGGATCTCATCTACGCAAGAGTTCTATCCTGCAATAAGAGCGGTAGGCAACTAAGTCTCAGAGGTGTCAAGGGAAGTTATGAAGCCGATCGTACGAAGTGAAACGGGCCGAAGCACGCGCAGTATATTGAACATCAGCGAGCAAAAGCTGGGGACCGACTATTTCAGCGTCAACGTCTAGCGTCTTTTGGAGAAATCGACTATCTCCTAACCAGCGTTTAGGTTATGAGCAGTCTTGCCTGTGATCCTGTTTGGCAGGCATTGTACGCCACCATACTACTTGTGACCACTTATGTCTCAGAGGGTGACAGTTTCGAGAAGGTCGGTAAAGTGTTCGCCGCCCGTTAGCACATTCGACGAGTAGACCCTTGCGGTCGCGAGGATAATGGCGTCGAATTATTCTGAGATGTTGCTCGGCCCTAACGACAAGAGATTTGCTGGCCCAAGTTCCTAGCGCACATCCTTGGGTTACAGCTTTGGCCAAGGATCTAGGGCCGCTGGCAGACATGTTGGAAATTCAGGAGACAAAGGATTCGGTGACGCTCAGGCCTAAAGCTCGCCTTCGACAACAAGACTTCATGACCGTTAGGGAGACAGTCAGTCAGCTTGGCGGGTTTTGGTCCTCACAGAGAAGAATGTTTATTCTTCCCAAACACCTGTCAAACTAGCCGAACCTCAAACTCAACTGTTTCGCGGACGAACGCCACCATCAACTTGACATGACTTTCTAGTTTGTCCAAGTTCGAAGTTCGGGGTCACGATTATTCTTCTCAGGACACTGGCTTCCAAACGAGGCCAAGCTGGTCAGCGTAGGCGCGCGCTTCTCTTATTTCCTGCGTGCTAGGGCAACGAGCGATTGCTCGGTATTTCTCCGGTTCCCTGAGAACGAGATGTTCAGGCCTGTATTGACTCATTACGTTGACTAGAGCGCGTGGGCAATTTTCTGCTATCCAGTCGAGAATGGGTTTGGTACAGCATTCAACATGGCCGGGCATAATAAGGTGCCTAACTATCATATCGCCATTTTCGTGAGCTATGGCGTGGTTTCGAGAGACCACCTCGAAGTATCTGACTATCCGCGAGTATTTGACGGCGCAACGGTCGTTGCCCCACTTGAAGTCGGGCAGCCAAATATCCACGACATCCGCCAAGATTTGCATGCCTTCCGAGGCGAGGTACATGTTGCTGTTCCATAGGATTGGCACATTTACGGGGGCGAGATTGAGGGCTTCCATGATTATGTGAAGGTTCGGCGTCGGTTCGCCTCCAACGAAATTGATATTCGCCGCCCCCTCACTCCTCAACGACTTGATTATCAAAGAAAGGTTTCCAGGTGAGATAGGCGCACCCGCATCCCGGTCTTGGGAGATGTCCCAGTTCTGGCAGAAGACGCATCGGAATGTGCAGGACGCGAAGAAGATTGTCCCTGAGCCATGTTGATCCACCAGTGGGGGTTCCTCACCGGAATGAAGGAAGAATGTCGCAACCCGCGCCTTCTTATCCAAATGGCACGCGCCTCGTCTCTTTCCTTCGACACGGTCAACCTTGCATCGCCACTCGCAGAAGACACATTTTCGGAGAATACGATTCAGAAGCTCAACTTTGAGATCCAATAGACTAATCGGCGGCTTGTCAAACCTTTTCGGCGAGCTTTCGCTATCTTTGAACTCCCTTAACCGGTTGAGAAATTCATGTCGCAGCCTGCCATGTTCTTCCCATAGTTCCGCTTCCGTCATCAGGCTTGGGTCTTCAGTGCAAGCGACTGTTTTGCAGATTAGGAACTTTGCTGGCTTCAGATCCCGAAGTACCTCATGATACCAGGATAGTCTCTCCCGTACCATCTCGTCACGCCAAACATCAGAGACGTGCGAGCTGAGCAACTTTTCCCGAGAAATCTTGCATTGAACCTCGTACTTTAGGATGCCTTACATGATCAACGGCCGGTCCTAGAATTTGAATTATTGACGACCAGCATAAGACTCGGCCGACAGAGCAATGTTCTCCAACTTCATTCCACGCCTGAGATTTTGGAGAAAACGAAGAGAAGAAGAACGGAACGAGTACTTATATGAATCCTTTCAAAATTATTTCATATGACAGAAAAGCCGCCATCTGTAATTGCAGACATAACCATCTTTCCAGTTGGTGAAGGAACCAGCGTCGGAAATTACGCGCGCGAAGCTTTCAAGGCAATGAAGGATAACAAGAACGTTAAGCTAGAACCAACAGCCATGTCGACCGTGGTAGAGGCAGGGAATCTTAGGGATGTCCTGACCACTCTGGAAACCGCGCACGAAGCTATCTTGAAAATGGGTGCGAAGCGCGTTTACATTGTGCTACGAGTGGATCATCGACTCGACAAGCCCCATAGTGCGGATTATAAAATAAATAGGATGACGGGGAAACTCTAGCACAGCACGACTAGTCGGCCTTTGGCTCGTCCAAGAGCGATAGCGTTCGGCGCCCCGCGGCGTACGGCCTGCGTGTGGCAGATCATATCGTTCATCGTGGGTTGCGTGATGCTGTCGTATCCTAGCATGGTCATTGCCGAACTATCTCCCAGTAGGAGTATGTCCACGCCGGTGGCAGCCGTATAGTTTTCAGGCGCAAAAAGATGGAGAGTGGGTACGCTTTCAACGGTTGGCTAGGACGAACCTGCGGAACCTTTCAAGGGCTTCTTTCAGTTTTTCCTCTCCGGTTGAAAACGCTAGCCGCACATGCCCTTTACCTAGTTCTCCGAAAAGAGACCCTGGAAGTAACCCGACCTTCTCTTTTTCGATTAGTTTCGCGGAGAAGTTCTCGCTGGACATGCCGGTTCCCGTGATGTCAATCCATGTGTAGAACGCTCCTTGTGGGGGATACGCCTTGATTCCTGGGAGGTCATCGAGTGCCTCTAGCACCATTTCTCTTCTCTTTGCGAAACGGTCGACCATCGTTTTGATCGTGGCGTTTATTCTTGGGTCTGTCAGACCTATCAACGCGGCACGTTGTGATACTGAGCTAGGGCCGAGTAAGATGTATCCGTTCAACGCGGCTACTTTTTCCATGATTTCGGGAGGACCTGCCATGAAGCCAACCCGCCATCCTGTCATTGAGTAGGCCTTCGAGAATCCATTGCTGGTGAGAGTGCGTTCCTTTAACCCCGGGAGAGATGCCGGGCTTACGTGTGTGTTGCCAGCGTACACGATCTTCTCATAGACTTCATCCGATATGACCCAAAGGTTATGCTCCTCTGCAAACTCGCTAACCTCTTTGAGCACTTCCTCTGACAGCATTAGTCCCGTCGGATTACTCGGGCTGTTCAAGATCAGAATTTTGGTTTTGCTAGTTACGCGTCGTTTGGTTTCTTCCAAGTCCAGTGATGCAGCGTGATCCTTGAACCTGACCGGCACACTTACAGGCTGTGCTCCGCAGAGGCTGGTGAGCGTCCTATAGTGGAACCATGCCGGATCTGGAACTAAAACCTCGTCTCCGGGATCAAGCAAGGTAAGCATTGCGAAGAATATTCCTGATGATGAGCCGGGTGTAATGACAATTTCTCTTGCGTAATCGTAGGTGATGCCATTCTCGCGGCGAAGTTTCTCAGCAACTGCTTTTCTCAAGTCTTCGTAACCTGAAGCAGGACCATAGTGCGTGAACCCTTCGTCGATAGATCTCTTGGCTGCAACTCGAATGAAATCGGGCGTATCGAAATCTGGCTCCCCAGCACTCAGGCGAATGACATCCTTAGGAAGATCCAGGGCCAGCCTAAAGGGCTCCAATGAGACCTCTATGGCGCGTCTCGAGATCGGCTTCATGGCTTGCATAACAAAACCAACACTAGGAGTTTCGTAGAGTTGTTTTTTGTTCCTCCGCACGTAGAATATAAAAGGACAAGTAAACTATAGGTTCTGCCTCCCAACCTAACGAAAGCGAGTTCACTCACAGACTCAATCTGGAGAGGTGAAAGAAAAGAAAGATCACAAGAGGACTTGGATTAAACACCGCGAAAGATTAGGATAGTTGTTTAGTATATGCAGAAGATAGAGGGATCAAGTAGAGAAACGTGGTCTTCGAAGACACACTAAGAATAAGTGTGAAGAGTCAAAAATAAGGAAAAGAATCAACCTTCTAGGAATTCCTTGCGTCCCACTTTGATTCCCTTAATGTAAGTGATGCTGAATGGTCAACAAACGTTTCAAGCTGATGGCTCGAGTCAGCAGCTCAAATCCTCGGGCTGTTAGACCTGTTCTTGAGAAATTAATCACGAAAGGCTCTGTCAAAAAGGCCGGAGACGAGTTCATTATTGAGGCAGAGATGGAGGGAGGAAGTGCAAAGGAATTGAACCGTTCTCTTCTTTCTGCGTTAAGAAAAGCGGAGAAAAAGACGAGGCTACGTGCTGAGTGGGCTTCTGATAATGGTACGACTCAAAGGTTCTTTGATTATGTTTTGAAGAAGACAAGTAAAAAAAAGACGTTGATGTGATTTTTTGCTGTGCACTTTTTGGATGTCACCTCGAAGATCAAATTGCTAATAGAAAATGGTAGGATGCAACAGCAAGACTTCGAGTAACAAAATGCCAAGGTTGCGAAATAAGTGCTTGATGTGTTTCCTTATCCTCAGGTGAAGCATCGGCTTTGTCGAGTCTTCTGGGACCTAGCCTACCGTTCTGGTGCACCCTGGGATTCAGGTTTGCCAGCAGACGAATTGATCGAGCTTGTTCAAAGCAGCCGCTTGAACGCGGGCAGAGTGCTCGACATCGGCTGCGGCACCGGCACCAATGTGCTGTTTCTGGCAGAGAGGGGTTTTGACGCCTCTGGCATCGACATCTCAAGGGTAGCCATCAAAAGAGCGGTCGCGAAGGCTCGAGAACGAAGCCTAAAGTGCAGTTTCTACTTGTTGGATTTCACCGAAACCGAAGCAGTCTCAAAGACCTTTTCGACCTTTGACATACTCTTGGACGTTGGATGTTTACATAGCTTATCGGCGAGGGACAGGGAAATGTACGTCGATTCGCTGAAGCTTATCTCTCGCCCAGGCAGCCTTTACCTGCTGTGGTGCTTCCTGCGAGGCCGACCTTGGGCCTACGGTCCGCCGGGTGTCGACGAACAGGAAGTTGAGAGGAGGCTTTCGGACCAGTTTCTGATAATTGAGAAACGGCGACTTTCCACATCGTTGCGCGACATGCTCTACTATAGGATGAAGAGAGAAGGATAGATAGCGGTTGTGGAAGGCGACCGTTTGTAGGTGGCGGCGGGAATTGAATTCGTTAATATCTGACTCTTTGAGGCGTACGCTTTTGGATAAGTCGGCGGGATAGGAGTGAAAGCAATTAGGGTTCAGGCGTTCGGTGGTCCGGAGGTTATGGTGTTGCAGGACATGCCAGATCTCCATGCCGGCCCGAAGCAGGTTTTGGTTCGTGTGAAAGCTGCAGGCGTCAACCCCACAGATACTTACACTCGCTCAGGCACGTCCAGAAGACCCTCTCTACCGTACACGCCTGGTATCGATGCGGCGGGCATCCTAGAAGCCGTAGGCGAAGGTGTCACCCGCGTGAAAGTTGGTGCACGCGTTTACATCTCAGGTAGCATAAGTGGCGCGTATGCTGAGCAGGCCCTCTGCGACGAATACCAAGTGCACCCCTTACCTGACAAGGTAACGTTCGAGCAGGGTGCTGGAGTTAACATCCCTTACGCTACCGCCTACCGGGCGCTGTTCCAACTCGCCAAAGCGACTCCAGAAGAGTTTGTTCTGGTTCACGGCGCATCGGGCGGGGTCGGCGTCGCGGCGGTACAGTTGGCGCGCGCCGCTGGCATGAAGGTTATTGGAACAGGCGGTACTGAACGAGGAAGAAAGTTAGCGATCGAACAAGGCGCTCATCATGTGTTAGACCATCGTGCGCCCAACTATCTCGATCAAATCCAACCATTAACCCAAGGTCACGGTGTTGACGTGATTCTAGAGATGCTTGCTAACGTCAACCTTGACAAGGATTTGAAGACGCTAGCGATGCACGGCCGAGTCGTAGTGATCGGAAGTAGGGGTAGAGTAGAGGTTGACCCGAGGGATGCTATGATGCGGGACGCGTCGATTCTTGGCATGCTCCTGTTCAACGTCACGCCTGAGGAATCATTCATCATTCACTCTGCCCTTTACGCGGGATTAGAAGACGGCACGCTACGCCCCATTATAGGGAAGGAGATTCCGCTAGCAGAAGCAGCGCGTGCACACCGCGAAGTAATGGAGCCTAACGCTTACGGCAAAATAGTCCTCATTCCCTGAAGACGCTTTGTTCTCATTTTTACAGCATGTCCCTACCCAGTTTGTCTTGTCCCATATTTACTACCGAATACGGTCGAGGAGGTGACAGTCAAATGAGAAGAAGAGAGTATACTGTACCTGCATCAAGAGATTGCCTCGATGAGTGGTTCAGACCTCCATAGTAAGGGGCGATTCGAATGGCAGAATGTAGCGCTCAACTATTCTTATGCAAATGGGATTCTCGAAGTAACAGAGGATTCAGGTCCGTCATGCGAAGTGTCTACGAGTTTCCACCGCGGGTTCTTCAGGATTTGAAGTTACTTCGGTGAGTAAGGCCCTCGATAGGTTTCCTGTATTATGTTGGCGCCGTCAATTATCACATGTGTCCCAGTCATGTACTTGGATTCGTCAGACGCAAGGAACACGACTAGGTCTCCGACTTCCTCGGGTGTTCCAACCCGGCACATTGGTATTGTTTTTCCCAGCTCTTCTAGGCTCTTGTCTGGAAAGTTGGGGGCGGTTGTTTGGTCCCTTCCGCCTGGTGTGTCTATGTGGCCGGGACACACACAGTTCACGTTTATTCCGTATTGAGCAACCTCCAAAGCCAAAGCTGTCGTAAACCCCCAGACCGCGGCCTTTGTAGAGGCGTACGCTGTTTGTCCTCCTGTGGGTTCGGCGACTAACGGGCCGGTGACGGATGATAGGTTCACGATTTTCCCGTACCTTTGCTTCATCATGATTGGGAGAACCGCCCTTGAGCATCTGAACATTCCGAATACGTTGACGTCGAACATCTTCCGCAGAAAGTCGTCTGACATCTCTAACAGTTCGCATCGTGGATAGATTCCGGCATTGTTGACGAATATGTCTATCCTTCGGAACTTGTCGACGACTTCCTTGACGACATGATCTATCTGATGTGCGTTCGTAACATCCATTTGGTAAGCGGTGGCATGCAAGCCGTCTTCCGAGAGCGCTTGGGCTGTTATGGCCACGGAATCCGATACGTCTGTCAGAACAACATCTGCCTCGTGTCTCGCCAATACTTTGGCTATGCCGGCTCCTATTCCCTGTCGTGCGCCTGTTACGATCGCTACCTTACCTGCTAGCTTCCCCATTGTCCTCACCCCCTGTCTTCCTGAGGTAGGCTCTCCAGGTCATCGCCCATTTCTTGGGATCCGATGAAGGAGTCCGATCAATCTTCGATATCGCAGCGTTATGCGGAGCCGTCCTAATGATATCGGGAGTCGTGTAGGCCTCGTGCGATATAGCGTGTAAGACTTGAGCGAACCGGTCAAGATCCTCTTTTGACGAAGTTTCGGGTGGTTCGGGTGTAAAGGGCTCTGGGATTATCCAAGGTTCATGGCTCGTCTCCAAATCCTGCAGCCCATAGTCGATAATCCTGCGGTTGACGTCTTCAATTCCTATTCCGGTTTCGTTCCTCATCTTCTCCAGACTAAACCTACCCTCTTGCAGTCTCAGGGGATGGGCCCTGTGCCACGGTAAGCTTACTCCCCGCACCTCCAAGAGTTTCTTGATTAGGTAGTTGTTGTTTATCACGGCTACTTCTGAAGCTTCGAGCAAACCTTCTGCGCCCATGCTCATTATCCATGCATATGCCCTGACAATATTCGGGATGACACCGTAGAACTCTCCGATTTTTCCAATCGTGTGCGGTCTGTCATAGTCGAGATAGTACTTCTCTCCATCGTAATTTGCGATTGGGACGGGAAGGAATTTCGTTAATTCCTGTTTTGCGCCTATGGGCGCGCTTCCTGGCCCTGTGGATGCATGTGGAGTGGAGAACGATTTATGGAGATTGAAGTGACACAGGTCGGCTCCTACGTCTCCTATCCTGAGTCTGCAGAGAGTTGAATTGACGTTTGCTTGATCGATAGCTACAAGTCCTCCCGCTTCATGGACGAGTTTGATGTATTCTTCGATATTGCTGTCGAACACGCCTGTGTCGTACGGGTTGGTCATCATCAGGCCTGCGGTGTGCTTTGTTACTGCAGCCTTGAGCGTTTCGATATCCGGGTACCCGGTTTCTTCATTCGGGTAAAGAGTCACAACCTTGAACCCTAACATTGCGGGTGCCGCCCCATTGCATGGGTGGGAGAGAACGGTTGTGATGATTTCGTTTCTCTGCTCAAGTTCTCCGTTCAGTTTGTGGTATTCCCGAATTATGCGAGCATTGCTTAACACTGCGTGAGCCCCGCCTCGCGGTTGGAGTGAGAATTCGGCCATTCCTGAAAGCTCGCTCAACCATTTTTGAAGTTGGTACATGATCGCAAGGATTCCTTGCACAGTCTCCGAATCCTGCAACGGGTGAATGTCGGCGACCTTGGGGGACCTTGCAATGGCCTCGTTCACTTTCGGGCTATACTTCATCGTGCAGGTCCCATGGATGTGAATGCCTGAATCAACTCCGTATGTTTGTTGGGACAGCCGTACGTAATGTCGTACGACTTCTGGTTCCGAAAGTTCCGGAAGCTTTGGTGGCGATTTTCTACGCATTCTTTCGGGAATGCGGGATTCGATATTCCCGACCGCCGTCTTGATTTCCTGCTCGGCTGTTGGTAGTGAGCATCCTCGCCGTCCCTCTCTACTTAACTGAAAGATGATTGGTTCTTTCCATCTGACCGCATGATAGTCTGCGTCTTCCGTCTCCGTCATCGGATAGCCTCCTCGAGCGCGGTCGCGAGCATATCTATGTCAGATTTGGTGTGGATTTCAGTAACACAAAACAGAGAGGTATTACCCAGTTCCGGAAATTCTTTCGAGATGTCTTTTCCGCCAATAATCCCTGAATTGAGGAGGGAACGATTTATCTCCCGTATGGGCTTGTGCGTCGAATCTAAGTTCACTGTGAATTCTTCAAAGTGAGCGGCATTGAACAACGGAACTTTGATCTCTTCAATTTCGGACAGTCGTTTCATGGCGTAATTCGACTTTTCCATGATGGTCTTTGCAAGCTCTTGGATTCCGGAAGGACCAAGCAGTGACATGTAGACAGCGGCGGTTATCGCCCAGAGGGCCGTTGCAGTGCCCGTAATGGATCTAGCCTTATCCCGTGCGGCGAACATGGTTCTGTGAGGCAGGACATAACAGAACCCCCATTCTCCTTCCTTCTCGGTCTTGGTTATCGTAATGAGCCTGTGAGGGACGGCAGAAACTAGACGCTCTTCGTCTCTGCATGCAAGGAACCCCAGCAGGGCGCCTCCATAGTAAGTATGCATCCCTAGAGGTTGCCCTTCGCCGCAGACTATGTCAGCTCCATACTCGCCAGGCGGTGTCAGGATTCCTAACGAGAGTGGCTCGACGCCAGCTATGAACAGTGCACCGCAGTCGTGAGCTATTCTAGAAATCTCCTCGCAGCCGGTTTCAATGAATCCGAGATAGCTCGGGTTTTCAGCATAGACGGCCGCAGTCTTGCTTGAGACCTTGTCTTTCAAATCCTCTAGGTCAAGTTGTCCAGTTTCACGGTTCTCTTTGATGAGGGTGATTTCTATTTGGCCGTCACAGTAGTTTCGCATAACGGATAGCGTGTCTGGGCTGATGATTCTTGGGACAAGGATTTCATGGCGGCCAGTAACCGTCGAAGCCATGCGTAATGCGTCGCTCGCCACCGTTCCCCAATCGTACCACGGATAGCTCACAGCATCTAAGGCGACGAGTTCGCCAATCATACTCTGGAACTCGAACAGCGCTTGGTATCTTCCAAGATCTGTGTAGGGATCGCCCGCGTAAGCGGTTAGAAACTCTGAACGCGAATTGATTTCATCGCAGACTGCTGGCACATAATGCGGCCAGCAACCCGCCCCTAGGAAAGAGATTAGTTCTGTCGAAGTCGCGTTTCTTGATAGTAGCTTCTCGATATGTCTTCGTGTTTCGTATTCTGATGTTGGGTGCGGCAGGTTGAGCCTTTTCGTATGCCTGATTGTTTGAGGAATATCGACGAAAAGTTGCTCTGCACTCGTTACACCAATCTCCTTTAGCATCTCTCTCTTCGTTTCAGGGTTGCTGTTCGGTATGTACTGATGAATTGTCAGAAAATCTCACGATCCCATTTCAAGCAGAACTACCATTCTTATAAAACGTCACGAGCCGAGAATCCTGAAACTTTTGCTAAGTCGTAATAATCCGAAGAAGGCGCGGAGAGCAAAATAGCATGACGCCGCTTTACGATTCTATGACACCTGTCTTTGACGCAATCTCTTTTTCGTACGCGTACACGGGCTACCTTGCGTACACCAATCCGCTCATTCTTCGTTGACTGTGACAGGCCTACTTATCAGGCGGGGCGTCATCTTGGCTGGCTTCGTTGTCTATTTGGTTTCCGCAGCATTCCAAAAGAGCAAGAGAATCGACCTATCGCTGACATTCAAGGAACTGCCCCCAGAGTAGATGTTCGATCAGGTTAGATGCAGCAGAAACGTTAAACCACTTTCTCAGCTTACCGTAACTAGGACGATTGGGGTCAGCTGATAAGTTGCAAGAAGCACGATGAAGATTACCGAAGGTCGTTCGTGAGTCTTCCCTGTGCAACCTTATGGATTGCGCTCTTTCGGTAACCGGTCACTATTCTATAGTACCCACTTAGAGCCTTATCCAATTCCTCGTCACCGGTGTCAATAACGATCGGCCTGCCGCTCAGATCGGCCAACTTGCTCTCAGTAGCCACAACAAGAATGTTCTCTTTGCCCACGCGCTTTATCACCTCGGGGCTGATCTCCTGATTGCCTCTACCGAAGAGGAAACCCTGTCCCCCGATCACGCCGACGATTATTCTTGTTTTCTTACCAGGCGCCAACTCAAGTAACTGTTGCTCATTCACACCCCTAAGAACCAATTGCTTGCGCAGAAGGACATCAACCCCAAGCAGCGTATATTCAAGCCCAAGCGCATGAAGCACTGACTTAGCCGTCTTTCCCGGCCCAATGATGAACAAGTCGTCGGATTTAGTTACTGTCTCGATAAGATCGTACCCAATGGCTTCCTCGCCATCATCACCAAACACCTCAGTCTTCATTCCTTGTACAGCAAGCCGCTCGTATGGCACCTCCAGATAGCCGAAGAGCTTCAGGCCCAGTTCCCCGCTCGGGTGGTCTATGCTGAAGTCCACGACCTCCATAGGACGCAAATCCGCGTTTCCTTTCAGATATGATATAGACAACTCACCCGCCAGCTTCGGGTTGATCGCAAACACTCCCGAATGCATCTTGACGCCCGCAGGTATCCCCAAAACGGGAAGCTTCTCGCCGACAGATTCATAGATGTCTCTCGCGGTTCCATCGCCCCCCGCAAAAAGTAGCAAGTCTACTTTTACATCTAACATGTCCCTAGCTGCGCGGCGAGTGTCGCCTGCAGTTGTATGACCAGGTGTTATGGAGCCGATAATGCGAGGCTCAAACCCTGCCGCCTTAGCCTCATCAGCTCCCATCTCACCTGGGTATGTGATCATAATCAGATCAGATACATTACCAGGTACTTGGCGCCTAATCTCTCTCAGCGCCTTGCTTGCTCGATGTGGCGATTCCTGAACGGCCCCCAACGCAAGCGCCCTTCTAGAAGAATGGCCGTCGCTCCCTCTAAGGCCTACACGACCTCCGACTCCCGCAATCGGATTGACTATGACGCCGAGTTTTTTCATTTCCTGCATGCCTTCCTCAGTGCAGCAAATACTCTCTTACGCGGCAACTCGCAGGGCGCACCGCTTCTGACCGGATCTGCGATCCGCCCTAACCCACACTTGATGGGAGTAGAGGAATGAGAAGCTACATTTAGGACGTCATTTACCCACCGCGTAGCCTATGCCCCTAAAATGCAGCAGAACCGGCATTTTTTCTCTTAATAGGGCTTATATATGGAGGAGGTTTACGAATTTGTCAAGCCCGCTTTATATAAGGTGAAGAGTCTGCCAGTCAAGAAGGCTTTCATCAACATCGAAAACGTCGTCGCCTCTGCGACTCTCCATCAGAATATTGACCTAAACTCTATCGTTCGCGTATTCCCAGGCGTGGAATACCGTCCCGAGCAATTCCCCGGACTAGTTTACCGGCTCAAGAAGCCCAAGACCGCGACGCTGATCTTCAGTTCTGGAAAGATGGTGTGTACAGGAGCCAAGTCGGAGCGGCAGGCTAGGAAGGCGGTCATGAAGGTTGTGGACGAGCTGAAGAGAAACGGGATCGTAATCTTAGGAAAGCCTGAGATTCAGATTCAGAACATAGTCGCCTCGGCTGGGCTTGGAGGCGCCATTGATCTGGAGAAGTCAACCTATTCACTCAAGCGCACCATGTACGAACCTGAGCAGTTTCCCGGTTTGATCTACCGAATGGATGACCCGAAAGTAGTCATTCTGTTGTTCGCTAGCGGAAAACTAGTTTGCACAGGCGCCAAGAAAGAAACTGAGGTACACAGGGCTGTGACGAAACTGCAAGGAACCCTGGAAGAGAAAGCCCTCATAAGCTACGAACCACCACCCTAACCCAACAATCAAGCCGCTGGCCATTCCGAATGGCCGAAGAAAGGTGCCAATTTGGCTAACGCAACCTGCTGTTAAGCGCAACTAAGAATAGCCGGGGAGGGCATTGAGGACTTTGGGGTTGTGATGTCAGAGAAGCGGGATATTGGAGCTTATGTTCTTATCAAGATCGCACCCGGAAAATCGAGATCAATCACCGAGAAAATTTCTAAAGTCGAAGGTGTAAAGACGGCTCATCCAGTTACGGTGATGTTCGATACAATCGCATTTGTCGAGGCATCGGACATTAATAACCTGACCGAAACCGTCAGGTCGAAGATACAAACGATTGACGGAGTCTTGCGAACTCATACGGCCATCGTGGGCGAGCTTATGACAACAGGCGACTAGCTCCGCGCCCGATTCAGTTGCTCATTCCTGTGGCGAAGGCTTTCGTGTTTGTGATTTCTTAGACTCATCATATTCCATTGCTATGATCAAGAAGACGAGTAACACGATCAGTATCCAGCCCAGAGGGCCTCGTAGTTCCAGGCTAAGCAGACCAATGTAGGGTATCTTTGCAATGTAGACGCCTATCAGGTTCGCGCCGGGCACTTTCCATCCGTCTGCAACGGCGTTGTTGTCGCCTTTGGTCTGGAAGAATATTTGCCCGCCTTCGTTGTCGATGGCGATAACCCTATGCACGATCGGCGTTGAGTAATCATATGGGCTGTGGAAGATTATGATTGTTCCAACCGTCACAGTGCTCGGGTCTGTCCCCCGGACGATGATAATGTCACCAACATTCAATGTGGGAATCATGCTCCCCGAAGAGACGACCATTAGGGGAGAGTCGGTGTGGAGCGCAACCCGCATTGCTCCCACGGACCCCATGGTTATGCCGAATAGTATCGCAATAAGTACCACGACTCTTGCGACCGGGTTGGCGTTGAGTACCCTTCTGATTTCGGAAATTGAGCCGGTTGACAAACTTGGATCGCAGCCTGGAACTCATTCTTGACTGATATTGCTTTCCATTCAGAGCTAGCTCAATTCCGACGAAACTCGACTTCGGAGCTATGGCTTCTGCGCAGCTGTATCTCCTTGTATGAGCCTCGCCAGTTCTAGGGTTGCGCGTTCCCCTGCTTCTAGAAAGTTCATTCCGCTTTCCGTAATCTTATAGATTCTTCTTCCCCGACCTTTTTGGGCTTCCCATTCGCCTTGGATGTAGCCGTCTGCTTCCAACGAATGAAGGAGCGGGTATAGAGTACCTGCGCTCAAGTAAACACGGTATCTATCCCGAATCGCAATGTTAACCTCATAACCCCATTGCGGCCGAGACCGAAGGAGTCTGAGTATGATCAGGTCTAGGTTATTTTTCACAACCCGTTCACGCCAATCTTTCTCCATATTCCTAATCAAATATCCCGCCCCATGCAGCTCTCACGATCATACCATTGAAGTACCGTATTTACAGCGATTGTTCTTGGAATTATAATTACCCGTCGCCTGTACGGCTAAGGGCACGATTTACTCAATATCCCAGACTTGATCATTCTGCAATCGCGACTTGGCTTCCCTGCCCAAGCCCTAAAGGTTGCTCTTCAAATTTCACTACGAGAAAATCATCCTCCACGCCAGCGACTTTGCCCCTGAAATCCTTGGTTCTAGAAAATTGGAAGCTCGCTTCGTGCCCAACGAATTGGTCAAGGCTCGGTTCGGAAACCGTTATCCACGCTTTGTTTTCCTGATCATCGAACGTTATAACTACACCAATCATAGATTCAACCACAAAATTCTACCTAACAACACCGACTGTTGAAGCTTTGCTAACTACAGCTTCCAACCTAGCTGCCCAGTTATGGAGAGTTAACGGTCAATCCTCGTGTCTGCCGATCTCCCTCAGCCTCGCCTTCCGCCTTTCCTGAGCCTCTGCCCAGCGTCGCCTGTCTTCGTCAGTCTCCAATTTGAGTGCGGGTAGAGGGATGGGTTTTCGGTTCTGATCCAATCCCACATACGTCAGGAAGGAGGTACCTGTATGTCGTACCTCACCTGTGAAGGGGTTCTCAGCTTCGACGCGAACCCCCACCTCCATCGAGGTGCGGTGAACGAAGTTGATGGATGCGTTTAGTCGGAGCATATCTCCGATGTAGACTGGGGAATAGAAGTCCATTCTGTCAACGGACGCCGTAACAACGTTTGAGCGTGCGTGTTTTAGGGCTACAACCGACCCCACCTCGTCGATTAGTCGCAAAATCGCGCCCCCGAAAACATTACCTGAATTGTTCGCGTCCATAGGCATCATGATCTTTACCATGGCCGTTGACGATTCCCTAGGACTCTTCGACACTTGGGACATGGGTGAACCAGCAGGAACCGGATGTGTCTGCATACCAAATTAATTGCTTTGCGAGATACTGTCGATAGTCATATCTGCTCAAAACAGTCTAACGCCAGATTCGCTCCTAATTCGTCATGTTACCTGTCGCAAATGGCGGCTGAAAGGGGTAGAATGGGGTGTTTTCGGTTCCCACGTTTCACCTTCGCTTTGGTTTGGAAACGGTTAATATACGTAAAAGAGAACGGGCACGATAGTTCACCTCAGACGGTGGTTAAAATGGAGACTATTCAGATAGAAAGAACAGAGACTAAACAGATTCGAGAAACCCGAAGCATTTGCCCCGACTGCAACAGAATTCTTCCCGCATCCGTATACGAACGCGAAGGGAAGATTTGGCTAGGCAAAACCTGCCCAGAGCACGGGGAGATCGAGGAACTTTACTTTGGTTCCGCTGATATGTATTACAAGTTCGCGAAGTTCTCGCACAACGGAAAGGGCATCGAGAACCCAAATGTACCTTTGGAGAAGTGTGCTTGCCCAACCAACTGCGGGTTGTGTACAAGCCACCTAAGCCACACAGCCTTAGCTAACCTTGTCATCACAAACCGTTGCGATCTCACCTGTTGGTACTGTTTCTTCTACGCTAAGAAAGGCGTCGAAGGCGCCTACGTATACGAACCGACATTGGACAAGATCCGTGAGATGGTTCAGCTTCTTCGAGCTGAAAGACCAGTTCCTGGGAACGCTATCCAAATCACTGGTGGAGAACCGACACTCCGCGACGACCTTCCTGAGATTATCAAAATCTGCAGAGAGGAAGGCGTTGAGCACATCCAGCTCAACAGCAACGCCATCAGTCTAGCGCAAGACCCTGAGATGGCGGGAAGAGTTAGAAACGCAGGCGTAAACACTGTTTACATGAGTTTCGACGGGATCACCCCAAGAACGAACCCGAAGAACCATTGGGAAGCTCCAATCGCAATTGAGCAGTGCAGAAAGGTCGGTTTGGGCGTAGTTCTAGTCCCAGCCGTCATCAAAAGCATTAATGACCACGAACTTGGTGGCCTCATCCGTTTCGGACAACGGAACATGGACGTAATTCACGCAGTCAACTTCCAACCAGTGTCCCTCACAGGCCGACTATCCAAGTCTGAGAGGGAGAAGTACCGAATAACGATCCCCGACTGCATCGAACGGATCGAAGAGCAGACGAACGGAGAAATTCGAAGGGAAGACTGGTTTCCAGTCCCAAGCTGCGTCCCAATCACACACTTCGTCGAAGCCTTGACCAAGCGCCCCCGATACGAACTCTCCATACACTTCGCGTGCGGTGCAGGGACCTATGTATTCAAAGACGGCGACAAACTCGTCCCAATGTCCTCCTTCGTCGACTTAGAAGGGCTACTGGAATACTTGGAAGAGAAGGCGGACGAACTGAATGCTGGCAAAAGTAAGTACCTAGTCGTAGCGAAAGTCCTAGCGAAGATGGGAACGTTCATCGACAGAAGCAAACAACCCAAAGGCCTAGCGTTAAGTAAACTACTGTTCAACGCACTCGTCAAGAACGACTACAGCGCCCTCGGCGCACTCCACCACAAGTCAATGTTCTTGGGCATGATGCACTTCATGGACAAGTACAACCACGACGAGGAACGCCTGCGACGATGCGATATCCACTACCTCAGCCCAGACATGAGAATAATCCCATTCTGTGCCTTCAACGTAATTCCAGAATGGTACAGGGATGCTATCCAACCAAAGTACGGAATCCCAATCGAGCAATGGGAGAAAGACCACAAGACAACCCTAGAACAGGGCCTCTACAAGGGTACTCTACGCAAGGGTAAAGGACACGCCGCAGGCTGCGGATGCCCACTCGGCGCACTCAATACGCCCAGCTCCGAACTCTTGACCATCGAAAACGGCATGATCAAGACAAAGTAAACTCCCAAAACTAATCCCCAACTCATTCCCTTTCCATTGCGATTTTGACGAATAGGGTACGCTCTGAAGCCTGCTTATGAAACGAAGACTCCTCGAACCCTGAACCTGAACGTTTTTCAGTGAAACCGATTCTTACTGAAACCTTCAGAGGCAGCCCAGCATGAAAACCGATTACGATTTGATCATTGCCGGAGCAGGCATCGCCGGAATGGTGACCGCTGCCTCTGCAGCAAAACACTCTAACCAGAACCTCAAGATCTTGGTAATCGACCGAAACTCAAGAGACGAAGCCGGCAAAAAAACCTCGACCGGCTGGGTCTGCGGAGACGCAGCCAGCAAAGCGAGCCTAGATTACCTGCAGCGAGAAGTTGGAATAAGCTACGGGAAACCGGAGCTTGAGCACTCAGTCCACGGCGTCGTAGCCTATTCCCCAGATCACGAATCCAAAGCGAAGTTCGACGGTGAAGGATACCTGCTTAACCGTCGACTCTTGCCACAACGCCAATTGCGGGACGCTGAGAAACTCGGCGTTGAATTTCAATTTGAAGCATATGCCGATTCTCTCGTAGTTGACGACGGCTTCATCCGCGGAGTGCATTGCCGTTCTTCGAAAGATAATTCCACATTCAAGAAAACGGCACAGCTCGTAGTTGACGCTACTGGATCGGCATCACGTCTTAGAACGAGTCTACCCATCGCGAGCCACATTGAGAAGGAGATCAATAAAGAGAACGATATGGAATCGACTGGCCGGTATATCATAAAATTCGAGACGGCTAAGCGCGATAGCACGTTCTTCGATCCAGAAATTTGCATCATTCATTTGGATCAAGAGATTGCGCCAGGCGGATATGCCTGGGTGTTCCCGAAGGGTGAAGACAAAATGAACGTGGGTTTGGGGGTTCAGAGGCGGCTTCTGGAGCGGAGGAACAAGAAGTTAGGGAAGAACGACACGCTCCAATCCCTCATAGACGAATACGTCAGAACCAACCCCGTAATCAAGAATTGGAAGCTGACGGACGAGCTCGAGGATAGGGGAAACGAGAAGGGCAACTGGCAAGTGCCAGTTCGTCGACAGAACGATTGCATGGTTGCTAATGGTTACATGATTGTGGGCGACGCCGCATGGATGCCTCGCCCAATCGACGCCGGCGGAATAGGCCCCGCAATCTACGCAAGCACAATTGCAGGTAAAGTAGTGGCCGAATCTCTTGAATCAAGAGACACCTCCGAGAAGGGACTTTGGAAATTCAACACCGAATACGTTAGAACTTATGGTTATCGAATGGCGAGTTTCGAGATTCTTCGACACTTCCTACAGATACTCAGCAACGAAGACCTAAACTATGGAATGAAACATTTCCTAGGCCAAGATGACGTGGATAACATTACGAGACGAGAACACCCAGAATTCAAGCGTGTAAGCCTAGGAAACCCCGCACGTGTTCTCTGGGCGTTACCTCGCCTCGCGTTAGCTAGGGGGTTAAGGTACACGGCTGAGAAGAGCAGGAAACTCATACAACACTACATGAATTACCCGACTTCACCCGAAGGGTTTGACGGATGGCATGCAAAATTCATGGCGGAACTTCGTGAAGCTTACTCGAAGTTCCCATGAATTCAGCAACATTCACCGGATCGCTCACCCTCTCTCTGCAAACCTGCACGCATCAGATTCAAATAGTCCTGAAGTTGACTTGAAATCCGAATAACAGGACTCTGAAGTAACATGGAGGAATTTCTAGAGAAAGTTAATGCGAAGCAGAAGAAGTTTTTCATACAACTCAGATCAAAGCTTCGCACACTCCCTGAAATCGAAGAAACGATTGAGATCGACGAGGTTTCGGGGGAATGGTGCCCGGCTTACAGAGTAAAAGGTTCGGACCTAGTCTGGGTTCATTTTGACGAACACTTATGGGTTAACTTCCCGGTTGAGCCGAACTTCGAGAAAAAAGTCCTCCAAGACGAGAACCTTGACAACTATGTTGTCGACTGCGTAAAGGAAGCCGAACAAACGGGAAGCGAAAAATGGGCGACCGTCGAGATCAAATCTGGCGAGAACGTGGACCAGGTTGTTCCGCTTCTAGAGCTCCGATACTCGGTTCTGGCTTCGTAGCACGTCTTAGTTCGCGCGACTCTTGGGTTTAGCCCCGTCTTTAACGGCAGATGTTCCGTCATCCGACCAGAGAACCTCGAAATAATCTTTTGCGAATTTCGACAGTCCAATGTGGTCTGACCAAATTGCGAGGCTGATGGCCTCATCGCCCTCTTGACCTAGGAGCAGAATGACTTCGCTGCCGTCGGCGATAATTCCGCCGCCGAACATTTGTTCACGGACGCGGACCTCGCAGAACTTGGAGAGTTTTGCCATGGTCTCACTCATGGGGCTCTTCATTGTCATGATTTGTACCTTAACTCCTCTTTCGGCGGTCGACCTGACGAGAGGGATCAGCATCTCCGCTACAGGGTCGGGGATAGCGGGCACCGCTGCCAGAATTTCCTTCTGGACATGTTCAATTGTTTCCCTAATCTTCGCGAGAACATTGAAATTTCCACGAACGATCCAAATGTCAGGATGCTCCCTAACGCCTTTCTTCTCATATAGCGGTTGGAGTTCATCGTGAATGAGTGCTTCGTTGGTCTTCAGGGCGTTCTCAAGTTGAGACTTAGTAATCTCCATCGCGACTGAAGGTGGCTTTGGGTAGTACTTGCTTGGACGGCCATGTTCACTCTCTATCCACCCTTTCTTCTCAAGCGACCCCAGGACTTCATAGATCTTTGAGTACGGAACATCCGACGCCTCGCTCAATTCATTAGCAGTTGCGGGCCCTATCTCGAGCAGGGATGTATAGGAGCGAATCTCGTAGTCTGTCAACCCGAACTCGTGAAGCGAACGCCTTACCCTGTCCGTTATCGGCAAGCTACCACACTCATACGCAAGGCGATATCCCGGAGTATCCGCCAACATGATATAAGATTTCACAACTTAAAGTGGTTAACTCCACGCTCTCTCTGTTTGAAAACGGCACCGCTTTCAAAACGCGTCGCGTCCAATCGGTTAAACGTTCAACCCTAGCAACTCCATTTGATTATGCTCCTAACGAACACCTCTAGTCTTCGATGGTTGAGAAGATGAGCGCGGCCCACTCATTGTTCCAAACAATGGGCAGCGGAACGGAGGGAGGGCGTGCATACAATTAGTTGTGAGTTGATTCGGTTGAAACCCAGTAGGTCTCCTTTGAGGTGAATTCCTTCTTCCAGATTGGGACTTCCTTCTTCACACGTTCAACGGTCTCGGAGAGGGCGGGGAATACCTCTTGCCTATGTTTGCCCAAGACTACAACGAAGATGCTGGGTTCACCGACCCTTAAAGAATCAATGACGTGGTGAATTGCAACTTCAACTACACCCGGATGGGTTTTGATGTCTGCCCTAATTTCCTCCATGCGTTTCAAGGCGACATCAGCGTATGCTTCATACTCTAAATGCGTAACTTTGGAATCCGAATCATGGGCCGCGTCCCCACGCACCACTCCGATGAAGCAGGCTAATGCACCGGAGTCCGGGTAAGCGGGGTGTGTCTTGAGGTGGTCGATTATCTGTTGGAGATCAATTTCGCCTTTGCGATGAAGCCCAACTGCTTCCATAGCTGGATTCCGAAGCACCTGTATGTGTTCTTGAATGAAAACTGAGCGTTCGGCTCAGCATCTAACCCTACGCCGTTGTTGGCTTAAGTTCAGCTTTCATCTTCTCTAGGTGTTGACCTTCCGTGTCGAATTTAGTTCCTACGATCTGGACTTGGTAGATGGTTTTCGCTGCGTTGCAAAAATCGCATGGAGGACCGAACCCGTCCGGGTTGGGAGACGTTCTTAGCCACATCTGGTTTATTCCAGCATAAGTTAGGTCGAGTCTGACTTTATCCTTGGCGCAATTCTCGCACAGGTAAAAAGGCATATCCAACATCAGCTGCGATAGGGTCCGAGTGAATATTAATACTTTGAAGGGTTCGGTTCAGCGAATCGTCCTTTCAAGGTCCGGCGGTCTTTCTTTAATCGAAACCGGTAGGGCGCTTTACTTTAATCTCCATAGTGAGGTTCTCCGACATTTCAGTGTACGTGCTAGTAACATCAATCTCGCTCGCAATTCTCATCGTCTTAAGAGAGGAATGACAAGGGGTTGTGCGACCTCACAACTGCCCTTCCCAACCCACGAGAGCGCGCGTCGAATAGAACGTTGAACTATGCGACTCGGGGTAAATGCCTTCTCAACACAACTTGTTCAGGTTAACTCTGATTCCCTCATCGCCGCAGCCGAGCTATGAATTCAGAGTTTGTTTAAACCTTCTGCAAATCCGAATCCAGACATCTTCGAGTGAAAAAGCTCAGGCAGTTTAGTGAAAAGCCAGATAAGCTGAGACGTGATCTAACTCGACGGGTTTGGTTTGACATTTTTTAAATTAAGTAAATTCGACGTCAGAAACGCCTATCTTAATAGTGTCACATGCAGCCGGATAATTATACGATGAGGATCGCGTTCATTTTGGGGTACTCGAAGCCGATTATACTGATCGGTGCAATGATCCTAATCATATTCTTCTCTCCTGAAGCCTATGCGTTGCCTGTGACCGTTTCCATCTCGCCAACTAGCATGGCTGTTCCGCAAGGCACGAGCACATCATATACCGTCTCCTTGTCCGGTGCGCTAGCCACCTTATACTCTCTTCGCCTCTCAGGCCTCTCAGGGTCGGGTGCGTCTTTTTCATCTAATCCGGTTTCGACTCCCCCAGGAGGAGGTACTGGTGCAGGAAGTACGACTCTTTCAATCCCTACGACAAAGACACTTGGACTCTATTGCCCGGGAACATATTCATTCACCGTAGCAGCCACGAACTCAACGGACGGCACGGCTCCTTGGCCTCAACCTCCAGGGTATCCCAACCCAGATGCGGGCTCAGCAAGCGCATCGATCACAGTTTTGCAGGTCGGTCCTCCTCTTGCCGTTAATTTAGTGACTGACAAGCCTACGTACACTGTCGGAGACAAGGTGAATATTCTGATATCGGCGAATAGGCTCGCCGAGGGTAGGCTTACCATATCCCCACCCGCCGGCCCTCCTCAAATATTCCCAATCCAATTAATTTACGGAAGCTATAGCATATCCAAAACATTGACGGCAAATTCGATTGGCCACTGGACCTTATTGTTTCAGGCTGACGACTTTTGTTCAGGAGTTAGCAGCGCTCAAGCTTCATTTGACGTCACACCAAACACATACGACGTGTCGCTATCACTTAACGGGGTCCCACCACAATACGCAGCACAATTGCAGGTCGATGGTCAGAACCAAGGCAACATTACTGGCGGGGAAATTCAGCAGCTCGAGTTCAAGGTCGGGACTTCCCACACAATCATGGTCGATCAGTATGTTTCAGGGACCATAGGAGAACGTTTCTACTGCGCACAGAACACAGTTAGCGTAACCTCCGCCGGGAGCTTAACGTTCACCTACCAGACGCAATACCAGTTCACGGTGGATACTAATCCAACGGGTTTGACTCAACCAACCGGAGGAGGATGGTACCCGGCCGGCACTTCAGTACAAACTAGCCAAGTGCCGCAAACAATTGCTGGACCCACCGGAACCCAATATACGTTCGATACGTGGGAGGTCAACGGAGTCCCGCAGACAGGTAATCCGGTAACCGTGACACTTAACGAACCGTACACTGCTATTGCGAACTACACTACACAATATTATCTCACTGTGGATTCAGCATATGGGAATCCGCAGGGCGAAGGCTACTACGACGCTGGGTCGACAGCACAATTCTCAGTAACTACACCCACAGGATTTCCAATTCAACAAATTTTCGTTCAATGGCAGGGAGATTATGCCAGCACTTCACCTCAAGGCTCGATCACGATGGATATGCCCCATGCTGTCCATGCGGTTTGGTCCACCAGCTACCTCCCGCTCATAGCAATAATTGTCGTGGCAGCCGCAATTGTCGGCGGGCTCTTATTCTGGCGGTCAAGGCGTAGTCCTCCACCAGAAACTAAACCCGCGCCCACATCAACAACGACGACGGCAAGTGTTGCGGCAGCAACTGGAGCTGTTAAGTGCCATAAATGTGGCACAGAAAATCCCTCGGACCAAAAGTTCTGCACAAATTGCGGCGATGAACTGAAGCACACCCGTAACAGCTGAAAACATCAACCTTAACCGCGCCCTCCGCTACATTCGCTTTGTCAGGCAATGAACTCGGTAACGGAGTTGCTGGAGCAGTCTCATCAGCAAAGTAGGCTATTCTTCGTCCTCTCCGGTGAACACGATTCGCTGCCAGCAGCCGAGATTAAGGCCATAATCGAATCGGAGGGACTCCCATACTCATCTGCGGTTTTGAACTACCGACTTCTCACCCTAACCGCACCTCCCGACGTTTTGAGGAAAGTATCGGAGCGGAGCCTGATGTATGGTTGGTGCGGCATTCGCGTAGGAGAATGCGATGCGGACGAACGTGAAATACTGAATTTCGTGAAGAATCAGCCGTTGGAAGAGTTAACCAGGGGGATTAAGAGTTTTGCTGTAAGATCAGCGCGGATAGGGGGTGCGACTATGGCTGTTCGACGCGTCAATCTAGAGCGGGACGTGGGTTCCGTCGTAAAGGAATCAGTGCCAAGATTGGCAGTGCAGCTTACGGATCCTGATCTAACTTTTGCCTGCGTACTTTACGGATCCAAGTTCCTCTTTGGCCTATCGGGCTTCCGGAAACCCTCCGGCCTAATGGCGCCTAGAAGACCCAGAAAGCGCCCCGTATTCCACCCGTCCACCATGCCTCCAAAGATCGCAAGGTGCATGGTGAATTTGGCTAGGTCAAGAGCTGGCTCAAAGTTTGCGGATCCGTTCTGTGGGGTGGGAGGTATACTAATTGAGGCTGCGGTGATCGGTTGCAATGTGCTTGGAGTAGATGCAAGCATCCGGATGCTACGGGGGGCTCGCCGAAACCTCAGCTATTACAATCTGGATACTCTGGGTTTCGTAAACGCCGACGCCCGGACCCCCCCCTTTAGGGGGGGGTTGGACGCCATAGCAACCGATCCCCCTTACGGACGAGGTTCCTCGACCATGGGGGTCAAAATGTCGACGTTGATCATGGAATTCCTTGAGGGGGCCGCTCAATTTTTGAGAAAGGGAGGACACATATGCATCTCGGCCCCCGTCGAGGTCGACATTGAACGTTATGCCCGCGACGGCGGCTTTACGGTTAAGGAGAGTCATCTTGCGAGGGTGCACAGGAGCCTTACGAGAAGGTTCACGGTGTTGTGTAATGCATGACGTGGACTCCGTCTTAGTAGAGATGCTTCCCACGTTTCGGGTTAACCAGGGCTTAATTCTCACTACCGGAAACTCATGAGCAACAGGTGGGAGAATTGAGCCTTCTGGAATTAGATAGGAATGGGAGAATTACTGTCCCGAAAGAATACCGGCGTAAGCTTGGACTTCAACACAAGGTGTTGGTGATAAACGCAGGAGACCACTTAGAGTTGATACCTATTCCGAAGGATCCCATCGGGGCGTTGAGAGGGTCTTTCAGGATTAGCAAGCCTTTCAAAGATTTGAGGAACCAAGCCGAAACTGAAGCAGAGAATGCGGTCCAAGCGCAACGCTAGTTGAGATGCCGCGGCGAGAGCCCTGAAGGTTGATGTAAGCATCATACCATTCGATAGAGTATATGATACGGTGAAGGGTTGAAGAGAATTGATCCATCATCGGTCTGATGACCTCATAGCGAGGCATGAATTCTCTGAAAATTGCTGACGAAGACAGGGAGGCTTGCTTACGGCTATCTCGGTAACATTTCTTGGGACGGGGGGGAGTGTCCCGAACAAGTTTCGAAATCTTCCTAGCGTGCTGATCCGGCGAGGTCCGGAGGTTGTGCTCTTTGATTGTGGGGAGGGGACGCAGCGTCAGTTTCTTCAGGCTAAGGCAGGGGTGAATAGAAGGATGCGAATATTCATCAGCCATTTGCATGGAGACCATGTGTTTGGCCTTCCGGGAATGATTCACTCACTGTCATTCATGGGACGAAAACGTGAATTAGAGATAGTGGGCCCAAAGGGCGTCGCTAAGCTTGTGACCTCGGTCAACAATGTAGTCAAACTTTATTCGAAATTCCCAATTCGAATTCGCGAAGTCAAACCTGGGGTCACGATCAGAGATCTCGAGTACAGAGTTCACGTTACGTCAGCGAAGCATTCTATTCCGTGCCTAGCGTATGCATTTGAGGAAATGCCGAGACCGGGTAGATTCGATCCTGCGAAGGCGAGGAGGTTAGGTGTTCCCGAGGGGCCACTTTGGAAGAAGTTGCAGTCGGGCAAGTCGATTAGGCTTGGGCGCAGGCGGATACCGGCTCGGCTTGTCGTTGGGCCTCCCCGGCGAGGGGTGAAGATCACATACGCCGTCGACACGAGGCCTTGCCCTCACGTAATCAAGCTGGCTGCTCGCTCTGACCTACTCATTCATGACAGCTGCTTTGATGAAGCTGCTTCGGTCAAAGCCCAGGAATACGGTCACTCAACCGCGGCCGAGGCCGCGCAGGTTGCGAAGAAAAGTAGGTCACGTAAACTCGCCCTTTTCCACATTAGCGCGATGTATGAAGACGCTGCGCCCCTGCTGGCTCAGGCGAAGACGATTTTCCGTGACACGATACTTCCGCAGGATATGGTTACTGTCTCGGTCGATGTGTGAACTCAGGATTCAGCGAGGTTTGGAGGTGATGCGAGGTAATCGATCACTGACTGTGGATCCTCGCATTCCAATTGAATCGATATCGGCCCATGCGGAGATTCTCTCACCGCTTCACAGAAAGATACACGTCCCATGAATGCCGCTTGCTTATTCAGATAGAACTGAAATGTCCCCCCGCGCAGACTGCGAATGAGAATTGATCTTGCAGCGCTACGTATCCTCTGTTGCCTGATCAGGTTACGAAGATTGCTGAGGAATTCTAGTCCGTTGCCATGAACACTCAAGGCAACGGCATCATCGGGTTTAGTGATCCTCTCAATACGTGCCGAAGGGAATAGTTTCAGAAGGGCACGTTCAACCTTACTCTCATCCTCAGTTGGTTCGAGCGCTGTTTGCACTGCAACGGTTACGCTCATTGTTGTTTCAGCTTATCCAAGGCGGCCTTGAAACTCGAATGAAGTGTATCAATCGTACTCTCGTTCACTAAGAGGACATCGGCTAACGCTATTACGTGACCCAATCCAACGTTTAGTTCACGGCAGTCACGTTCGTAGAATATGTCCCAAGTCTTGGGGTCGTCGCTCCTCCCTCTCGAGAGGAGTCTTTGAAACCTTGTTTTGGGTGAGGCATGTATAGCGACGCTGATGACATCGAATTTTGTTCTGAGCTCGCGAAGCTCATCTTCACTCCTTATTCCCTCGACAATAATCGTCTGCGATCGACTCGCTTCAATCTTGGGCACCAGCCTCTTCACTACCGCTGCGGGCCCTTCCTCCACCCTAACCTGAAGCATTACGCCTCCAACATTCTTCGGCGTCGGCTCGAGCCCTCTGCGCTGGGTTTCCTCCCTTATGATGTCTCCGAGGAGCAAAACTTCAAGGCCAAACTGTTTCCCTGCCTCGGAAGCCACCCCTTTGCCAGCGCCGGGCATACCCGAGATTGCGATGACGAGTTTCCTTACTTGCATACGCTGGCCCGTGCCTCCGCTGGCTCTTGCAGCATCCCTGTTCATATCTCTGAATCGTTAAATTCAATCATCCAATATTAGCCTTCGCAGGCAAAACGCATTGTCTCAGGAACGCATACGAAGTTTCGTAGCAGTAGACTTAGACGAACCAATTATTCGAGAGCGAATCATCGCGGCTCAACAAAGCCTCGAACAGACGGGGGCGAGCCTAAAGATTGTCGACCCGGGAATAATGCATTTGACCTTGAGATTTCTAGGCGAGATCCCTCAGATAACTGTTGATCGAGTCAAAGACGCGATGCGAGAACTGCAATTTCAACCGTTCACTGGCCAATTTGCCGGCATCGGCGCCTTTCCAAACCTTAGACGAATAAGCGTGGTCTGGGTTGGGATAACACGCGGACAACAAGAACTTGATGGTATATTCCAACAACTTGAGCCGAAACTTCGTCAGATCGGGTTACCCCATGACAGCAAGGGATTCAGTCCGCATATGACCATAGCCCGTGTGAGGTCAGGAATTAACAGGGATGCGTTGGCCAAATACATCGAGAGCATGCGAGAATACGACTTCGGGCAGATGACCGTGAAAGCGGTCAGACTGAAGAAGAGCACACTAACCCCAAAGGGGCCCATCTACACAACAATCCATGAAGTAAATGCTTCCACTTGACGAAGACTTAGTGTTCTCTCTTGGCCAACCTAACAGCAGTCTGCAGCGAAGTTAAGTCGAGGATCGTTCCCAACCCGGAATTTAGAGCCGCTGTTGCGAAGAAGGCTGAGGAAATCAGAAGTGCCGTAGAGCGCGAATGCAAGAGAGCAAAACTTTCAGCGGAGATTCGGCTAGATGGCTCTGTTGCGAAAGACACATGGATTCTGGATTACGCTGATCTCGACATATTCATGAGAGTCTCGCCAAACCTTACGAAAGCCCAACTTCGAGAAGTTTGTCTACCTCCCGCCAAGCGTGCGCTCTACCCTAACAAAATTGTGGAAAGATTTGCGGAGCACCCATACGTGGAGGCAGCTGTGGAATTCGGGAAAGGACGGACGCTTCGAGTCAACGTTGTACCATGCTACAGTGTCGAAAAGGGTCAGTGGCTTAGCGCTACAGATAGGAGCCCATACCATACAGAGTACATCCGCCAGCACCTTACCCCCTCTCAGCGCGATGAAGTCCGCTTGCTGAAAGCGTTCATGAGGGGTATCGACGCGTATGGTGCCGATATCAAAATGGGCGGATTTAGCGGTATGCTGTGCGAGACTTTGATCGCGTCTCGCGGAGAATTCGAACATGTTGTGAAGGATTTCTCTGTTTGGCGGGAGGCGCAGTTCATTGACGTAGAAAACTACTATCACGGAAGGGAAGGTGAAGTACATCGAATCTTTCAAGAACCTCTAATAGTAATTGACCCAGTGGATAAAGGGCGGAACCTTGGGGCCGCCGTACGCCGAGAACAGTTGTGGAATTTTGTAGCTGCCTCCAGATTCCTAATCGCACAGCCCTCAACCTCACTCTTTGAAGAACCAAAAGTCAAACCGTTAAGCGCTGCCGATTACCGTCGGGTTGCGGAGGCGCGTGGGTCAACAATCCTCGCCATTATTACGGGAAGAATCGAAGCAGTGGTTGACATACTCTGGAGCCAGATGTACAGGACCGAAAGGGCACTCGTGAACCTTCTCACCAACAATAACTTTAGCGTTATTAGATCGGCGTCGTTTAGCGATGAGAAGGCACTAAACGCGATTCTCATCGAACTGGAACAAGGCGAACTACCCGTCTCCAAGAAGCATCTCGGCCCCCCAGTTTCCAGATCTACTGAGAGCGCGTCTTTCTTGAACAAGCATTTGAAGAGCAAGGACACTATTTCCGGACCGTGGCTGGAAGGCGAACGATGGGTTGTTGAGACGAAGCGAGAGTACCATTCGGCAAGGGAGTTACTGAAAACCGCACTGAGGTCAGGTGGAAGCGATATTGGCGTAGCCTCGGAACTCGCACGGCACTTCAGGAGACGAGTGATTATTCTCAGGAACAAATCTATAGGAAGGTTGGTTGCAAGAAATCGAGAGTTTGCAAAGGCCATGACGATCTTCCTTTCCGGGAGGCCCGCATGGCTTGAATAAACGCCGCGAAATCAAACTCAAAGAGTTGCCTGGCACGCGCTATGCTCGGATCCTAACTTACCCCACCTCTGATCCAGCCCAAGCAGATACGAGGGTTAAGGAACTCTCAGCCATCGGAGTCACTGCGATTTGCTTCAACGGCCCCACACTGATTGATGGTGTTCCAGTCCTCGGGAAAGGCTGCGTAGGAATCGTTACCCAAGCCATAATTGAAGGAGAGCGGGTGGCGCTGAAGATGCGGCGCCTGGACGCTGATCGTCCGTCAATGAGTGAAGAAGCCAGGTTGCTGCGATTGGCGAACGCGGTGAATGTTGGGCCGCGTCTAATCACAGCAACAAGAAATTTAATAGCAATGGAGCTTTTCGAAGGTGCCCCGCTATTCAAGTGGGCTGAAGCCTCAACCCACAATCAAAGAAACCTGAAACATGTAATGTCCGATCTACTCGACGCTTGTTTCAGGCTTGACGTCGTTAGCTTGGATCACGGTGAGCTGAGCCACGCCCCAAAAAACGTCCTCGTCGGCGTCGAGGGACAAACGTGCATTCTGGACTTTGAAAGTGCAAGCATGGTTAGGCGCGTAGCAAACGTAACATCCCTCCTCCAATACTTCATGTTCGGCAGGATCTCAAAATCGCTCCCTACCTCAAGGATATTCCGTGAGAAGAGAAGAATCCTAAACGCGCTGTCCCAGTACAAAGAGGAGGGCTCGATTGAAAACTACCGGAATCTGCGGCAAACCCTCAACCTCTGATGAAACATTATTATGAGCCTAGCAGGGTCTTTGCGGAGGGCGGGGCCGTCGTCTAGAAGAGATCCATGGCGTTGCCTCTCTGGACAACTTGGTCTGGGAACACGATTCCGCCAACAGGATACCAGAGCGCTTATGCGCGCGGTGAACCTGGGGCGCTGGCGTCCCTAAGAAACGAAGGTCTCAGGGCCAGAGGTCGTGGGTTCAAATCCCACCGGCCCCACCA
>Ga0181533_1000280_pt1 | contig 68306 bp, 54 predicted proteins | sample PEATcosm2014_Bin_45_FD_119772 | JGI IMG/M metagenome (GOLD analysis project Ga0181533, IMG submission 119772) | Peatland microbial communities from MTU Mesocosm Facility, Houghton, MI, USA - PEATcosm2014_Bin11_60_metaG | ecosystem: Environmental > Terrestrial > Soil > Wetlands > Peat | place... | reverse complement strand
TCCGGAGATCCCCTGGCTCTACAATTTCAAGATCGATTTCCGCTTTAAATAATCGGCCGGGCAGGCCAAATCCGAAATGTGTCAAATTATCTGCCCCTTAAAAATCTCTGCCGGAGGGGTGCCGCGGGATACCCCCCCCAACTGACCGGGGGTCGCAGCTCCGCCGCGACCCCCGGCTACCATCTGGCAGCCCTCCGGGTTGCGAAAAGCGGCCCAGACCCGCTTGGTATCGGTCAGGCCACAGGTTGGGGTCGAATCACCTTGGGCCCCCGAAGATCCGTGTAAGGAGCAGGCCCCCCCGCCTCCGCCAAGGCATTACAAACAGTTCTGTGCGCGGCTCAGTCCGCGACGGCAAAGACGCGCTCGAGCTCGGCGGTGGCCTGGTCGGACATGAGCGTTATCTTTCCGAGATGGCGGGCATTGATGACCGCCTCGGCGGTGGCCTCGAGGACCTCCAGCCGGTCAAAGGCATCCAGGACGCTGCTGCCGCAAACCAGCACGCCGTCGTTCTCGAGCAGGGCAATGGGCCGGCGCCGGGAGACCCTTTCGGCCAGGCCTGCGGGGTCGCGAAACTGCACGCCAAAAGGAATGAGCGCGATCTCGCGCAGAAAAAGGAAGCTCTCCGGAATGGTGCGCGAGTCTAACTCCGTCCCGGAGACGCTGAAGGCGGTCGCGTTCACGGTGTAGGCGTTGACGATGGCCTGGATGTCGGGATGGCGTTGGTAAATGGCCCCGTGATTGCGGCTGGCCCGGCTTGGAGATTTGCCTCGCTCGGCCGCCCCGCCCCGCACCAGCACAATGTCGTCCGGGTCCACGGTGTTCCGGTCCACCCGGTAAGGGGTGATGAGGAACGACTCGGCATCCAGCCGGGCTGAAAAGCTCCCTTCGGTGCTGATGAGCAGCCGCTGCTGGTAGCCCCGGCGGACAAAGTCGCACAATTGGCGCCGCAGTTCCGCTTCGCGGCTCCCGGCCCCGCCATGCTCGAAGGCGGGCATGGGCCTGAAACTGCGCCGCGGCAACTCGATCTGCTCCCGGCTCAGGTAGTTCACCTTCCCCAGCGTCCGGGCCTTGATGATGGTCTTGGCGGTGAACTCGAGCGTTTCAAAGCGCTGAAAGGCCTGCTGCAGGGTCTCGCCGCCCGCTACGACTCCATGGCTCTCCATAATCACGCAATGGCCGCCCTTGGCAAAGGCATCCCCCACGCGCTCCGCCAGGGCCTGGCTGCCGGGCAGCGCGTAAGCCGCAAAGCCGACCTCCCCGCAGACATGCCTGGCCTGGTGGAGCAACTGCGTGTCCGGCGCCTGCCCGCAGATGCTGAATGCAACCAGTGCCACCGGGTGGGCATGCACGAGCGCGCGAATGTCGGGCCGCCTTTCATAGACCGCCTGGTGAAAGGGAAACTCCGAGGACGGTTTGTGGTCCCCCAGGATGCTGCCCTCGGCCTTCACGCACACGATGTCTTCCCGCCGCAGCCCGCCCTTGTCCAGCCCCGCCGGGGTGATCCAGACGTCCCCGTTCGGCTCGCGAATCGAGAGATTACCCCCGGAGGTCGTGGTCATCCGGTAATGGTAAATCCGTCCCATCGTCCGCAAGATGTCGTCTCTCGGCTGAACCAAATTGCCCAATGCGCTCATGGGGCAATCTTATCACGATCCTAATCCGAATCCTAATCCTAACCCCGATACGATGTAAGGCCCGCCGTAAGTGACCGCTACCCCAAAACCATTTTGTCATTGCCTGGCGCAAGATTCCCTTGCATGGTTCTGGCACGTTTTCCGAACCACAGATTTATGAGCGCACAACGCAATAACTACCCAAAGCTCCACAACGCCATGTGGCCCGGCCTGGTCGGCAAGGGAAGCCCCGGAGCCGAACCCGGCATTGATCTGGACACGATGCTCGATTTGACCGCCAAAGCCGAGGTGGAGGGCGCCCGGTTCGACGGGGTCGACCTGTTCCTTTTCGAGCCGCACGTCAACATCGACATTGATGACGACGGCCTCAAGCGCCTGGCTGACAAGGTCCGCGCCAAGGGTTTCGTCGTCGGCTCGGTCGTGGCCCCGGTTTGGACGCCGACCGGCGGCGGGCCTGCCATTGGGGGCGACGAAGACCGCAAACGCTTCGTCGGCCAGGTCCGCAAGGCCTGCCGCATCGGCCAGAAACTCCGCAGACTGGGAGTTCGTCCCTATGGTGTGGTGCGCATTGATTCAGCGTGCGCGGTGGCCGATTGGGCGAAAGACCCCAAGGCCAACCAGCAAAGAATCGTCCGGACCTTCAGCGAGGCCTGCACGGTGGCTGAGGATTTGGGCGAACGTCTGGCCGCCGAGGGCGAAATCTGCTGGGGCGGCATGCATAGCTGGAAGCGGATGGTTGAATTGCTGGAGCAAGTGAACCGGCCCAAGGGCCTCGGCTTCCAGGCGGACATGGCCCACACCCTGCTTTATGTTCTGGGCTACAACGCCCCGGCGGACGCCATCCTCGCGCCGCAATGGGACTGGTCGGATGCCGGCCGTCTGGACGCCGCCCTGCAAGTCCTGAGCGCCGCGCTCCGGCCTTGGACGATTGACTTCCACGTGGCTCAGAACGACGCGACCGTTCACGGCTCCGGCACGCACGACAAGACCGGCCACCACTGCCTGCCCAATGATCCCAACGGCAAGCTCGACATTGCCCGCCATGCCGGTTATTGGCTGCGAGGGGACGACGGACGGCCCACGCGGGCCCTGCGTCACCTCTGTTGGGACGGCTGCATGTTTCCCAACGCCGTCATGATGCGGCAGGAAACCTGGAACAGCATCCTGCGAACCATGCTCGCCGTGCGCGATGCCCACGGCTGGGTGGAACGGAACATTTCTCCTTGAAGCGGCGGCGGCCCTGCGGCACATTGGCCCTGCCAGGGCCCATGGAACGTGGACTTACGAACCCCGCCAGGGCCGGAAGGCAGCAACGGCAGTTTGCTCCGTGTCTGCCGTGGTCACCCTGGCATTGAATTGAACTCGATGTCCTATCAGGTCATAGCCCGAAAGTATCGCCCGCAGCGCTTCAGCGGGGTGGTCGGACAGGAACATGTCACCCAGACCCTGACCCACGCCATCCAACAGAATCGGATCGCCCACGCCTACCTGTTTTGCGGGCCGCGCGGCACCGGCAAGACCACCATCGCGCGCATCTTTGCCAAATGCCTCAACGCCACCGGTGGACCGACGGTGGATTTCGACGACAACGACCCGCGTTGCCGGGAAATCGCCGAAGGCCGCTCGCTGGATGTGCTGGAGATTGACGCGGCCAGCAACCGCGGCATTGATGAAATCCGCGGCCTGCGCGAGACGGTCAAGTACGTCCCGGCCGCCTCCAGGTTCAAGGTCTATATCATCGACGAAGTCCACATGCTCACCAAGGAGGCGTTCAACGCGCTGCTCAAGACCCTGGAAGAGCCGCCCCAGCATGTGAAGTTTATGTTCGCCACCACGGAGCCGGAGAAGGTCCTCTCGACGATCCTCTCGCGTTGCCAGCGGTTCGACCTGCGGCGCATCCCTGCGGCGCTCATCGTCAAGCACCTCCAGGAAATCGCCCGGCAGGAAAACGTCCAGGTCGAACCGGCCGCCCTTTACGCCATGGCGCGCGGGGCCGAGGGAGCCATGCGCGACGCCCAATCCGCCCTGGACCAACTTATCAGCTTCTGCAGCGACAAGATCGAGGAGGCAGATGTCCTTTCGATGTTCGGCCTGACGGCCCAGAAACAGCTCCTGGACCTCTCGGGCGCAGTGCTGGCGGGCGAGGTCGAAAAGGCCCTCCGGCAGTTGAACGACCTGGCCGGCCATGGCAAAGACCTGGGCCGGTTGCTGGCCGATTTGCTCAACCATTTCCGCAACCTGCTCCTCTTCCAGGTCTCGCGCGGCGACCTTAACCTGCTGGAAGTCACCGAGGCCGAAGCAGCCGCCCTGGCCGAGCAGGCCAAACTCGCCGGCGTCGAAGGACTGACCCGCATTCTCGAGGTCCTCGGCGACGCCGACCTGCGGCTGCGCGACACGACCTCCAAGAAGATTCTCATCGAAGTCGCCTTGCTTAGGGCCATCGAGGCCCGCAGTGCCCTTAGCCTCGACACCGTCCTCAAACAACTGGAGCAGTTGCGCGCCCAGTCCGAACGCGGCCAGGGGGTGAGCCTCCCCACGCCCGCTCCCGTCCCGGCGCCCGGCCCAAGACCGTTCCGAGCCGAGACCGCTGCAGCGACACCCCAGGCTGTTGCCCGCTATCCGTCTGCCCCTGCGCCTGAGCCGCCGCCGATGCTCTCGGACGCTGGAGTGCAGGCAGGAGCGCAGAACGCCCCTCCCGCTCGAGCGCCCGCAGGCGATCTCGGCCCGCTATGGGCCAGCTTGCTCGAGGCCGTCGGCCGGGCCAGTCCGTTCACGCGGACTTACCTGGCCGAGGCCCACCCCGTTTCGTTGAACAAGAACCTGTTCACCATCGGCTTCGACCCGGAGTTCGAGGGCCACATGGGCTTGGCGGACACCGCGCGCACTCATTCCCTGCTCCAGACCAAGCTGGCCGAATTGGGCCACCCCAATGCGCAGTTCAAATTCATCAGGGCCGAAGCCCCGGAACGCCCGGCCGCGCTGAACCTCCAGCCCCAGGCGGCCCCTGCGCTTCAAAAGCCGGCGGCGCCTTCTGCGGCCGCGGTTGCGCCCGCCAAAGAAAAATCGGCCCCCGTCCCCCTCAGCCAGGAGGATTTCAAGAACGACCCTCTCATCCGCAAGGCCCTGGAGATTTTCAAGGGCCAAATCGCCGAAACCCGCCCCTGACTCTTGATTAACTCATTGAACCATTTAACTTCTCCCCCGCTATGCCGAACCTTGGGAAACTAGTAAAACAGGCTGCGCGCATGCAGCAGCAGATGGAACAAGTCCAGGCTGGCCTTGCCAGCCGCACGGTCGAGGCCGCCAGCGGCGGCGGCGCCGTCAAAGTCGTGGCCAAGTGCGACGGCACTCTGGCCTCGATCAAGATCGACCCGCAGGCGGTCAACCCCGCCGACGCCCAGTTGCTCGAGGACATGGTCCTGGCAGCGGCCAACCAGGCCCTGGGGCAGGCCAAGGAAATCTCCACGGCCGAAATGAACAAGATCACTGCCGGGTTCAGTCTGCCGGGGCTGATGTGAACCTTGCGCCATGTCCGCCTTGCCTGAGCCAATCACCTCGCTCATCGGGGCGTTGAGCCGGTTGCCGGGCATTGGGCCGCGTTCGGCGGAGCGGATTGCCTTGCACCTGGCGCAGGCCCAGGCCGGGGCCGCCAAGCAACTGGCCGAGGCCATTGTCGAGGCGCGCCAGCGGGTCCGGTTTTGCGAAATCTGCGGCGCCCTCACCGAACCATCGCCCTGCCCTATTTGCGCCGCCCCGCAGCGGGACGGCTCCCTGGTTTGCCTCGTCGAGCGGCCGGTGGACATCCTCAGCATCGAAAAATCCGGGACCTTCCGCGGCAAGTACCATGTCCTGGGCGGCAAGGTCTCGCCCCTCAACGGCGTCCAACCCGAAGACCTCCGCATCGCGGACCTCGAGAACCGCCTGGGGCGGGAGCCAATCCGGGAACTGGTAATCGCCCTGGGCACGGACGTCGAGGGAGACGCGACCAGCTTTTACCTGGCCAAGCGGCTGGCGCGTCCTGGGCTGAAGATCACCCGCATCGCCCACGGCCTGCCGGCAGGCAGCGGCCTGGAGTTTGCCGACGAACTGACTTTAAGCCACGCCCTGGAAGGGCGGCGCGAGATGCAGTGAGCCGCGAAAAGGCGCAAACGGCACAGCGCGGCGAAGACCCTGATTGGTCCCGAATAGTCTTTGCGCTTGGGGCCAACTCTGATAAGGTAAAGGTGGAACGAGGACAACGTGATATGAAGCCCTGGCTCTTGACCCTGGCGGCGGTGCTGGCGTGCGTTCCGGCGGCCGGAGCGCGAGCGGGCGAGGTCGGCCTGATCAAGATCGACGGCACCATCGGCCCTGCCGCAGCCGGTTACATCGCCCGCGCGATCAACATAGCGGACGCCCGCCACGACGCTTGCCTGGTGATTCAACTGGACACCCCGGGGGGGCTGCTCGATTCCACCAAAGAAATCGTTCAGACCTTCTACGCCGCCGCCGTCCCCACGGTGGTCTATGTCGCCCCTTCAGGGGCCAGCGCCACCAGCGCCGGTTGTTTTATCACGATGGCCGCCGACGTGGCCGCGATGGCGCCCAACACCAGCATCGGGGCTGCCCACCCGGTCATGGCCCTGGGCGGCGCCGAGAAGCTCGATGAGGTGATGAAACAGAAGCTGGAGAATTTCGCCAGCAGCTCCATCCAGGCCATCGCAGAAAAGCGGGGACGCAACGCCGAGTGGGCCAAATCCGCCGTTCGTGAGAGCGCCTCGATCACGGCCGAAGAGGCGCTCGGGCTGAAGGTCATCGACCTCATCGCCGCCGATATGCCTGACTTGCTCAAGCAACTCAACGGGCGCGCCGTCAATGGCAAGGTCCTTCAAACTGCCGGGGCCGGCGTGGCCGAGATTCCGATGCTCCCCCGGGAAAAGCTCTTTCAGGTGCTCTGGCGGCCCGAGGTGATGTTGATCCTCATGCTGGCGGCCATCTACGGGATTATCGGCGAGTTGAGCAATCCGGGCGCCATCCTGCCGGGCGTGGCCGGAGGAATCGCCCTCATCCTCCTGCTCTATATGTCGGCCACCCTGCCGGTGAACGTGGCCGGCCTGGCCCTCATCGCCCTGGCGCTGGCATTGTTCATCATCGACGTCTTCGCCCCCACTCACGGGGTGCTGACCTGCGGGGGCATCGCCGCGTTTTTCATCGGGGCGCTCATGCTCTTCAACGGCGCCGACCCTGCCTTTCGGCTCTCGCTCAGCTATATCATTCCGGCGACGCTCCTGACGGCCGCGTTTTTTGTTTTTATCGTCGGCGCCGGAGTGCGGGCGCAATTCCTGCCGGTGCGGGCGGGCAGAGAATCGATGCTGGGCGCCAGGACGGTCGCCCTGGGGCCCATCGACTCGATGGGCGGCAAGGTCTTTGTGGAAGGCGCATACTGGAACGCCCTGAGCGAGGCTCCCGTAGAGGAGGGCCAGGGAGTCGAAATCATCGGCTTTGATGGATTGACCTTGATAGTGAAACCGATCAAGGCTGTCAGTTGAACCGCTAAACAAAAACCTATGAACATTGAAGACGCTGCTCACAGATTGGCAAACCTGACCGGCTGGGTCGCGGCCGTGGTCATCCTGGCGGCAATTGTCTTGCCCCAAGCCATCCGCATCCTGCGCGAATACGAGCGCGGGGTCATTTTCCGCCTTGGCAAATTGCTCGGGGCCAAGGGGCCGGGCTTGATTCTCCTCATCCCGGTGGTGGACCGCATGGTGAAGATGGACCTGCGGGTGGTCACCATCGACGTCTCCAAGCAAGAGATCATGACCCGCGACAACGTGCCCGCCACGGTGGATGCGGTGGTTTATTTCCGCGTCATAGACCCGGTCGCCGCAGTGGTCAAGGTGGAGAACTTCTGGAAGGCGACCTCGCTGATTGCGCAGACCACCCTGCGGAGCGTCCTGGGCCAGGCCCCGTTGGACGACCTGCTCTCGCAACGCGATGTGATCAACCAGAAGTTGCAGGAGATTATCGACCGCCAAACCGAACCGTGGGGCGTTAAAGTCACTGCCGTCGAGGTCAAGGACGTGGCGCTGCCCGACAGCATGAAGCGGGCGATGGCCAAACAAGCCGAGGCCGAACGCGAGCGCCGGGCAAAGATTGTCAACGCCGAGGGGGAGTTTCAAGCCGCCGAGAAAATGGTGCAGGCGGCCGTCCTGATCAGCAAAGAACCGATCGCCCTCCAACTCCGTTTCCTGCAGACCATGCGCGAAATCTCCAGCGAGCACAACACCACCACCTTTCTCCCGGTCCCTATCGATCTGTTCTCACCTTTCATCAAGGGAGCCAATAAGAGCTGAACTGCCCGGCAGCAAACCCATTGCCCTCTATGAAAGTCTCCAGCGCTCAACCCCGCGGGCCGCGCCCGGCAATCTCAAGGCGCGCCTTCCTCGGGCGTTCCGCCGCCATTGCCGCCTTGAGTCTTGTGCCCCGGCACGTCCTGGGCGGGCCCGGAAACGTCTCTCCGAGCCAGAAACTCAACCTGGCCGGCATCGGCATCGGCGGCCAGGGCGGCAATGACCTCGAGGAGATGAGGACTGAAAACATCGTTGCCCTCTGCGACGTCGATTGGGCCTATGCCGCCCATACTTTCAACCAATATCCCAAGGCCGCGAAGTACCGGGACTTCCGCGTCATGCTCGAGCAGGAGAAGGGGATTGACGCCGTGGTGATCGGCACGCCAGACCACATTCACGCCGTGGCGGCAATGGCGGGCATCCGGCACGGCAAACACGTCTATTGCGAGAAACCGCTGGCGCGGACGGTGTTCGAGGCGCGGGCCCTGGCCAACGCCGCCCGCCAGGCCAAAGTGGCCACGCAGATGGGCAACCAGGGCATGGCCTTCGAAGGGAACCGCTTGATCAACGAATGGCTGGCCGACGGCGCCATCGGCCCCGTTCGCGAAGCCCATGTCTGGTCGGATCGCCCCACGCACCGCGGCAAACTCCCCTTCTATTGGGCCCAGGGCGTCGAGCGGCCCAAGGACACCCCGCCCGTCCCCGACTCCCTGGATTGGGACCTATGGCTCGGCCCCGCCCCGTGGCGTCCCTATCACCCGGCTTATGTCCCCTTCAAGTGGCGGGGTTGGTGGGACTTCGGCTCCGGCGGCCTGGGCGACATGGGGGTCCACAACCTGGCTCCCGTCTTCTCCGCCCTCAAACTGGGCGCCCCGCTCTCGGTCTACTCCAGCTCGACAGCCGTTTATCCCGAGACCCTGCCCGTCGCCTCAGTCGTTCACTACGACTTCCCGGCCCGCGGCGGCCTGCCGGCAGTCAAGGTGCATTGGTACGATGGCGGCATCCTCCCGCCCCGGCCTGATGAACTGGAAGAGGGACGCCCCCTGGACCCCGAGGACGGCATCCTCTTCGTGGGCGACAAAGGCAAAATGCTCGTCAAGGGCTGGGGCGGCGAGAGCCCGCGCCTCATCCCCGAGGAACGGCACCGGCAATACAAACTCCCTCCCAAGACCCTCCCCCGTTCCATCGGCCACTACAAGGAATTCCTCGCCGCCTGCAAAACCGGCTCTCCGACCCGCTCCAACTTCGACTTCGCAGGGCCCCTCACCGAAGCCCTGCTCCTGGGCACCCTCTCCGTCCGTCTCGGCGGGGAAAAACTGCGCTGGGACAGCGAAAAACTGCGCACCGACGATAACGAAGCCAACGCCCTCCTCCGCTATGAATACCGCGCTGGATGGTCCCTGTGAGCCGCCCGGTTTACCAGTAACCAATCCTCAATAATCAATTCTCAATCCGACATCCGCCACGGCGCGGAGCCTGCCGCAGAAGACGGCTGGCTGCGCCCGGCCGGGTTCGGGCTTGTGCTGGGGGGGATGGTTCTTGCCGCCTTTCCGCAAGTCCTGGCCGGTCTGGCGACCTTTGTCGCGCGCGACTTCGGAGTGTTTTCCTATCCCGTTGCCCATTACCAACGGGAGTGTTTCTGGCACGGCGAACTGCCATTCTGGAATCCCTACAATAATTGCGGCATCCCGTTCCTGGCGCAGTGGAACACGATGTGCCTGTATCCGCCCGCGCTGCTCTATCTGTTGCTCCCGCTGCCTTGGGCGCTGAACTTCTTCTGCCTGCTGCATCTTTGGTTTGGCGGGCTGGGAATGTACCTCCTGGCGCGTCGCTGGACGCGCAACCAGTTGGCCGCTTCGGTCGCGGGCGTGGCGTTTGGCTTCAACGGGTTATCGCTGAACCTTTTGATGTGGCCCAGCCACATCGCCACCTTCAGTTGGATGCCGTGGGTCGTGCTCGCCCTCGAGATGGCTTGGCTCCAAGGCGGCCGTAAAGTCGTCGCGGCGGCCTTGGCCGGGGCAATGCAAATGCTGGCCGGAGGTCCCGAGACCATTCTGTTCACTTGGCTGCTGTCGCTCGGCCTCTTGGGGTTGGAACTGGCCCGAGGGCAGGCGCGCAACTCGCTCCCCAGGGCGCCGGCGCCTGAGTTGCCACAGCCCCAGTCCAGGGGGCGCGCCCTCATGGCGTTGCGGTTCGGGGTGGCGGCGGTCCTGGTCGCGGCTCTTTCGGCTGCGCAACTGCTCCCGTTCTTCGATTTGGCGGCGCATTCCCAGCGCGAACTGGGCTTCGCCGATGCGTCTTGGGCGATGCCGGGGCGCGGGTGGGTCAATTTCCTGGTGCCGATGGCCTTCGGCCAAATCTGGGCGGAGAACATGTTCGTCCAAACAGAGCAGTACTGGACCTCTTCCTATTACCTGGGCGTTGGCGTCTTGCTGCTGGCCTCCCTGGCGGTCTGGACGGTTCGGGACCGGCGGGTGTGGCTGCTCCTGGGCGCCGCTATTGCCGCCTTTTTTTGCGCCCTGGGCGGCCAAACCCCCGTCCATCCCTTGCTGCGCCGGCTTATTCCCCAACTGACCCTGATCACCTACCCGGTCAAATTTGTGACCGTGATTGTCTTCGTCGGGCCGCTCCTGGCCGCGTTTGGAGTCGCCCAGGCGCGGAGCGCGCGCGGGCAGAGCGCTCGGCGCCTTGGAAGGCGCCTCATGCTCCTGTGCGGGGCGTTGCTCGGGCTGATTGGCGTCATCCTCCTGTGGGCGCGGCGCGTTCCCCTTCCATCGAACGATTTCCCCGCGACCCTTCGCAACGGGCTGGGCCGGGCCGCGTTCCTGGCGGCGATTCTGCCGGTCTTGTTTCTACTGCCTCGCTCAACATCGAGGCCGCGGCGAGCCTTCCTGTCGCTGGTCCTGCTGGCGTTGCTTTGGCTGGATGTATGGACCCATGAGCCGCCACAGAACCCGACAGTGGCCGCCGACGTTTACACCCCGGGAGAGGCCCGGGCCGAACAAGCCCTCCAGCCTCCGCCGGCCTTGGGCGAGTCGCGCTTAATGGTCTCGCGCGCCGCAGCGGAGACCTTCAATTATCGCCACTCCAGGGACATCGAGGCCGGCTACCTCCAAAGACGCCTCGGTTTCGACTTCAATTGCAACTTGCTGGACGACGTGCCAAAGGTGGATGGCTTTTTCTCCCTCTCGCCTCGCGAGTCCGACGCGGTGCTCTCCGCCCTCTACGATGCTCCCAATGCGAACTTCCTGCGGTTGTTGGACTTTCTGTCCGTGGCCCACATTACGGCGCCGGGGAAACTCGCGGAATTTGTGGCCCGCCCCAACTGGCTGCCCATGGCAACGGCCGGTCAAGGGCCGGTTTTCCTCGACCGTGCCCACACCGCGCGGCGTCTGACCCAGCCGGATTTCGACGGCGGCAACGTGGTCTTGCTTCCCCCGGAGGCGCGCGCCCTGGTCGCGGCGACCCGCCAAACCGATGCTCGAGTTCTTTCGCGGCGCTTCGGCCGGCGGCGGGTGGACTTGGAAGTCGCAGCCGCCGAACCTTCGTTGGCGGTTCTGTCCCAGGCTTACTATCACTGCTGGCGGGCTTATGTGGATGACCGGCCGGCGCCCTTGCTGCTGGCCAATTACGCCTTCCAGGCTGTGCCCGTGCCTGCCGGCTCGCACCACGTCCGGCTGGTTTATGAGGACCGTGCGTTCCAAATCGGGCTGCTCTGCTCGGCCCTTGCCCTGCTCGGCTGCGCAGCCGCGTGGACAACCCGGCTGACCGGGCGCCGAGGATGTCCTTTTCGACGGCTGTGAATAACCGGTGAATATTTTCCAATAACTCTCCCTTGTCTCTGCCGCCGGCCCGGCCCCATGCTTGCTCCATGTTCAAACAGGAACCAATCGTGGCCCGTGTAAGCCTTGGGTTCACCGAGGCCGAGTGGAAGGAATTCCTCGCCTCTCTGACGGCCCAGGAGCGCGCGCATTTCTTGGAACATGCAGACTACGCAGTCTCCGACGCCACAATCCGCCAGGAACAGAGCTTCGCTCCTCTCGCCTGCTATCTGCGCTACGAAACGCCCCAGGAAATGGCCGAGCGGCTGGCCCACGAAACTCCCCAGGAAACGCCCCGGCAGCCCGGCCTCGAGGACCGGGAGGAGGCCGGCTCAAACGAAATCTGGTTTAGGGCCTGATGCTCTCGTTTGTGAGAGACAAAAAGTTCTATGGTCTTGTGGTCTTGTGGTCCTCTGTCGGGGTGGTGGTGGGAGAAGGATTTGAACCTTCGTAGGCGTAAGCCAGCAGATTTACAGTCTGCTTTAATACCCATTTTACAGGCTTTTTTGAGGCTCTGATAGATTTCCGCTTGACTTCTTCGCTTCCGTTTGCGAAATTAAGGGCAATGACGGGCAACCAAACGAAAGGCACCAAATGAAACGGAGAACCGGGCATCTATTCCGGCGCGGCAACAACTGGAACGTGCAGTGGCGGGTCAACGGCAAGCTGTTTGCCAAGAGCCTGCGGGACAAGAATGGCCAGCCGATCACCAGCAAGCGGGAAGCCCAAGAGGCAATGGCCGATTTCATGTCGCCCCTGGCCGTGGCCGATGAAGCCGGAGTCCTCAAAGCCGTGGCCACGCGCCTGGAAGGCCGGAAGGCCGAGCTTGCCGAATTTGAAGTGAGGCACAACCCGCACTTGCCAATCACCCAGGCTTGGTCCGCCTTCCTGGCATCGGCAACGCGCCCGGACACCGGCGGGGAAACCCTTTATCAATACGAGTGCCAGTGGTCCAGGTTTGCGGAATGGATGCGGGAGAACCACCCCGACTTGACCACGCTGGCGCTGGTGACACCCGAGACGGCCGCGGAGTATGCCGCCAGCCTTCGCATCTTGAGCGCGAACACGTTCAACAAGCACATGAACCTTCTGACGCTGGTGTTCAACACGGTGAAGAAGGAGGCCCGGCTCACGGTGAACGTGTGGGAAGGCATCCACAGGAAGATGCTGGCCGTGAACTCGCGCCGTGAATTGACCGTGGATGAACTGCGGCGCGTGTGCGCCACTGCCAGCGGGGAACTGCGGACCCTGATTGCTGTCGGCGTCTATACCGGGATGAGGCTTGGCGACGCGGCGACCTTGCGCTGGTGCGAAGTTGACCTTGCCCGAAACAAGATTCTCCGTGTGCCGTCCAAGACTGCCAGGCATCGGCCTAACGGTGTGCTACACATTCCGATTCATCCGGCCCTGGCCAGCACCCTGAGCGGACTGCCAGCCGAGAACCGGGGCGAGTATGTAATGCCTGAGACTGCGGCACTCTACGCCAAGCGGATCGATGCCGTCACGGACTTGATCCAAGCCCACTTCAAGAAGAACGGAATCCCGGTTCACAGGCCAGGCACCGGCACGGGCAAGGTGCGGGCCGTGATCGAGGTTGGCTTTCATTCGCTGCGGCACTCGTTTGTCAGCCTGTGCCGCGCGAGCAACGTGCCTTTGTCCATCGTTGAATCGTTGGTCGGACACTCAAACCCGATGATGACAAGGGCCTACACGCATACCAGTGAAGCCGCCGCCAGCTTGGCCGTGAACGGATTACCCGCCTTGCTTGGCGACACCATACCCGCAGCAGCACCAAAGCGCGATACAGAGGCACTACTGCGCGAGGCGCGGGCCATAGCGGAGAGCATGACCGCGGAGAATTGGCAGGTGAAAAAGGCCGCGCTGCTGGCCCTGGCTGGCGCGTAAATGCGCAAAGTGACGCGATCATGTCAGCCAGTTTTCCCTTGCCTTCCCCAATGGGCTGTGTGATACTGGGCGCGTAGCTGGAAACGGCTACAACAGACAGACAGAACGGCTAACTGCCGCTCTGTCTTTTTTTTGATATGCAAAACACGACGATTGATTTGCTGAAAGCGGCCCTGAAAGCCGATCCATCGGTGACGCCAGTAGAACGCGGGAGGATCGTGGCATTCCTCCGCAACGGGAGTGCCAAAACACAACCGTCAGCCATGCCATCGCGGCCTTCGGGGATCATCCGCCCGGCTCAGGCCGCCCGCCGTCTCGACCGTAGTGTCCGGTCCGTCCACCTACTCTGTTCTCAAGGGCTGCTTGAAAAAGTGAAGTTCCCGGGGCGGAAACGATGCGCGGGCATTTCATCGGCAAGTTTGGAGGCACTGCTCGCCAACACTTATGCGCAAACCGTGAACGGTGCTCATTGAAACTGGAAAAAAATTCGGCCCACACCAACAGGGCGCAGGCCGTTTCTTCCCTCAACGCCGACATAGTACGCCCGCAATCGGCAGCCGTCAAGGTCGAGCCCGAGCGGGCCGCCGTTGCCGTTGAACTGGTGGACGCTCAAAGCCGCTGCGGTTGGTTCAAGGCGATGCGGTTTCCCGACATGCCACAACTCGCCTGCCTCAATCGAAATGCCTTCCTGCTGGCCTACATAATCGCCTTTCGCGCCTGGTGGCATGATGACGATGACAAATTCAACCCGATCAACCTGGACTGTGGCGAGGCCGCGATTGACTACGAAACTTGGGGCATGAGCCGTCAGGAATTCAGGACTGCCAGGGCGGTTCTTGAAGATCATGGCTTCGCAACCTTCTGGGCAACCAAGCGCGGAACCGTGGGAAAGCTAATAGACGCAAGGCTTTTCAGCGTTTTGCCGTCACAGAGCAACCAACAGGGCAACCACAAATCAACCATCATTCCAACCACTAACGAAGAGCAGGAAGAGCGCAAGAGCGCAAGAGCAGACCACCACAAGACTGGCGTTTCGCTGTCGCGGAAACGCCTTGTCTCTCGCTTCGCTAAACGCCTTCCGAGTGGGTACTGTCCAAAGCCGGAAAGCGTTGAGGAAGTCCGTGACTTTGCAGCAAAGCACAAAGACGACGGTGACGTGCCGGTATTGGCCGATCCCGAAGACCGTGAGAGGATCGTCTTGCGCTTTATCCGGTGGAACAACAAAAAGGAATGGCAAATGGACAACTGGAAACTGGCCTTTCTGGCGTTCTGCAAACATAGCGGCTTGGAGGAATACGGCATTGATGATGTGCCGGAGGACTGGGAACCTTGCATTCAATGAGAACCACCAAACCGAAACAACTTTCACGGCCCGCCCTGGAACACACTTTCAGGGCCAGGTTCAACAGCGGCAACTTTGCCTCAGTCCGGTTTAGCATTCCCCCACTGGGCTGCAAGGTCCGCTTTTTGGTGAACACGTCCAAGGCAATGAGCAAACGGGATCACCTGGACTGTGATCGTTGGCTTGAGATTGTGCGGCAAAAGGCCAGCCAGATCGCGGGCCGGGCTTTGACCCTGCGAAGCTTCTCCATTTCCACGCGCTTCCGGGAAACCGCGAGTTGAAAAACCCCGCCTGGCAAAAAGCGCGTCCGGCCCCGGCCGCCTCGGACACCCTGGTCGTCATGGTCAAGCCGGACGAGGATTTGAATATGGTGCTGTTCAAAGCCCGCCAACAAGGCCGAACCGTTTTAGGGATGGTGGAAGTCCGAAACCCAGGGCCGGATCAAGGCTCGTGGCGCGTGGCACTTTCGGCGGCAACGGACACCTTTGATCGGAGGCGCACGCGCCGGGCGAGAGACGATGAAACCTGGACAACGTTCACGCCATGACACCAGCAACCAATTTCCCGCGACGGCGGCACCGCGGGCAAGAAACCAAAAACAAGCCGCTAAGCACAACACCAAAGAATTATGAGTGAACTGACAAACGGAGTCCCCGACACGGCCTTGAGCAACTCGCAAAAACGCGAGCTTCTCAAGAGCCTTGTCCAGCACGAGATGAAAGGCCGCGGATGTTCCTACGATGAAGCCTTCAACACCGTCGCAACGCTGCGCCCTTTGCTCACAAACGCCGGCCCTGACGAGGGTAAGAGCGCCACGACACCGCCCTTGGACAACAACGCGAGCAGCACCGGCGCATTGAGCGGACCGCCGCATAAAACGGCTGCATTTGCCCGAGGCCAATACGGAAAGGGGCGGCAATGAAACGGAAAAAACCGGACGCGCTCGAAACGCTCAAAGCGGCCCGCGATCAACTCGCGGCTGCCATCGAGGCCGGCGAAACATCGGAGGCCCGCTTGAACGCGCTTCGCATCAAAGCCACCGCCCTGGAGGCCGAGACGCAAGAGGCCATTGATCCGCTCGACCGCCAGAGCGTGACAAAACGGGCGGAATGCCTGGCCCAAAAGGCCGCCATCGAAACCGAGTTGTTGAGCGCGGAGACGGTCCGGGCTGAGAACGGCGAGGCCGTCCATGCGGCCCTGCAAGCCTGCGCCATCCCGGTTAAGGAGATTGCGAATGAGCAGGCCGGCACAATGGAAACGCGCCTTGTCGAATTCCTCGAGAGTTTTTGCAAGGACAAAACCAAAGCCCGGCACATTGCCGAGCAATGCGATGCTTTGCAATATGTGCGGGCAGCTTCAACAACTATGTGGGCGAACGCGAGCGACGCGGCCACTGCACGGTGGGTCAAGGACGTGCTCATAGGGCGACTCGTCAGCGATAGGCCATGCCTTTGGCCGCAACCCCAAAAGCTGGTCCTTGATAGCGCGAGCATGGCATGAACAACTTTCCGCGTGACACCCTGCGCGTTAAACGCCGGCTGCCTTGCTCAGGGTGTCACGCTGTCCGCGGCGTAGTGGTTTGCCGCCGCACGCGCCGGGGGGGAGAGGGGAGAGTTTCACCCCAAACTCCCCCGGCAATTTGAAGGCGAAAATGAAACGGACTAAAGCCGTTCAGAAACAACATCAGCCAACGGGCAAGCGCCTGGGCGGCTGCACGGGCCGGGGATTTATGCCGGGCCAGTCCGGCAATCCGGGCGGAAGGCGCAAGTCCGTCGCGTCACTCACGGCAGTCCTAAAACGCCTCCTCTCACAGAGCGACGCCGAACAGATCGCAGCCAGACTCATTCTGCTGGCCAAACGCGGAAGCCTGCGGGCAGTGGAAATCCTGCTCGACCGCCTTGATCATCCGTTGGCAGGGCCGTTCGCCGTTGTCAGCCAGAGCGTGAACGTCACCCAGGACAATCACCTCGCGCAGGCCATGCGTAACGTCCCGACACCGATCTTGCTTGCCCGCATCCAGCGTGACTTCGAGGAATTGGGCCAGCCCGCGCCGCTTCTGCTCCCCGCAGAGACGCAACCGCCGGCCCCGCCGCCGACACCAGAACCCAGGCGCACAGTAGAACCGGAACCCGACGATCCCCCGGCGGCCCGTGGTGTCGTCACTGCCCAGGAGTTCCTTGCTTGAAGTGCGGCCCTTGATCTGGGGACAATTTGTCACCAGATCGGAAGGCCAGGGAGTGACGGGCGCGGCGAGGGTTATTACTCAGGCGGGGTCAGTTCCGGCCCGCACTCCGGGCACAAAACATCGCCTATCGGCCCCGTCACCAAAAACATCTTGCCGCACTTTCGGCATTTCGCTTCGACCGGGGGGAGCGTTGCCTCAAGTTCTGCCCTGTTCTTCTCGCGCTGTCTCTCGCCCTTCTGCCCGTCCTGCTCGTTTAGTCGCACTTGTTTCTCCACGGCGGCCTTGTAGCTTTCGGGACCTTGTGGCGACTCTGGGGGCGTTCCTTGGCCGTCATCATGTATAAACTCGGGACTCATTTTGTTCCTTTCTTTCTGTCTGGTGATGCGTTGCCGCGATATTGCGCTGATGGCCCGGCACGGCAAGACGAAAATGGACCCTGCCCCAGAGTGTCCCAGCGCGCGGAGTGGTTGCGGCGGAAATAAAATCGGTTGCGCGCCTCACGGCCAGCGAAGGCGGTAAAAACGGGCGGGATAGCTCGACCACTGGGGATCGCTGAAATAGGCCGTGCCGCTGCTGAGGGTGTTCGTGGCGAGTGGAATCCAGGTGGGGTTGGCGAGATTGGTGCAGGCGTCCACTGCGACACTCATGCCGCTGGCCCAGTTGATGGTGAACCCGAAGTGATTTGTCCACGCGCCAAGGCCGGCAGCCTGCGGATTCCAGGGCGCGGTTGGACGGTCGGCAAAGAATGGCCCCCAGCCTGTGGTCCCAGGCAAGTAATAGACAGTTGCGTAGTTATCATTGTTGAACACACTGGAATCGGCGTTAGGAGCGTCACCCTGGAAATAGACGCCGGTCAGGAGGTTGTCGCAATTCCCGAACGCCGAGTCCCCGATGCTAGTGACGCCGGCGCCTATTGTGATGTTGGTCAGGCTGGTGCAGCCGCCGAACCCCTGTGCCCCGATGCTGGTGACGCTACTGGGGATTGTCAGGCTGGTAAGGCTGGTGCCGCAGAACGCCTGAAATCCGATGCTGGTGACGCTGTTGCCTATCGTCACGCTGGCCAGGCTGTAGTCCTCACAGAAGGCCAAGTCCCCGATGCTGGCAACGCCGTTGCCTATCGTCACGCTGGCCAGGCTGTAGTCCTGACAGAACGCATAATCCCCCATGCTGGTCACGTTGTTGGGGACCGTCGCCTCGGTCAGCTTGGGGCAGCCAGAGAACGCCCCTACGCCGATGTTGGTGACGCCGGTCCCTATCGTGATGCTCTTCAGGCCGCAGGAGTTGAAAGCCCCGCCTCCGATGCTGGTGACGCTGTTGGGGATCGTGATGCTCGCCAGGCTGCCGCACGACCAGAACGCCGAGTCTGCAATACTGGTCACGCCGTTCCCTATCGTAACGCTGTCCAGGCGGCTGCAATTATAGAACGCCTCGTACCCGATGTTGGTAACGCTGTCGGGGATGATGACGCTAGTCAGACCGCAGCCAGAGAACGTCTGGTCCCCGATGCTGGTAACGCCAGCGCCTACTGTGACGGTGGTCAGGCTGGTGCAGTTATCGAAGGCCACCTCCCCGAGGCTGGTGACGCTGTCGGGAATCGAGACGTTGGTCAGGCTGGTGCAACCGCCGAACGCACCGTTTCCGATGCTGGTGAGGTTGGTGCCCAGCGTAACGCTGGTCAGGCTCGTGCAGCCGGTGAACACACCGTTTCCGATGCCCACGACCGGCACGCCATTGACCTCGCTCGGAATGGCCACCGCGCCGCCAGGGCCGGAGTATCCCGTGATCGTGATCGTGCCGTTGGTGAACGCGTAGGCGAATTGGGCTTCTGCCGTGGCGGGCACCGCCAGTAACAAGAGCAGCAGCAACAGCCCAGGAGGCCGGATGTTCATTTTCTTCAGCCAAAGAACCCAAGTGCCAGGCAGCAGGCTTTTCATCATACCGCCATTTCCTTTCGTGCTTCGTGTCCCGGAAAGGAAAGGGCGCGAACCCAACGCACCCTCGTTCGAGGCACCGCGAAGCGCCCTTGCACAAGGCACGCCGAGCCGCGCCCGATGGGGCGCGCACTCGGTCTGGCCTGTGCAATGAGGAATTCGCGGTTTCCGACGAGCCTAACCGAAACGCAAAATGTGTTTGATTGACGGAAGGCTTAACCAGTGCCCCGGCTCAAGTCAACGGAAATGACTGAGCCGGAAATGACTGAGCCGGCCCGCCTCGTGGGCGTCCGGCAAGAGCGGCGGAAGGGCGGCCCCGGCCCCAAGGCCAGCGCGCCAGAATGCCCCAGGACGCCGCGGAAAGGCGTTTGGCATGAAGGGCCATTCCGAATCCCCCGGCCCTTCCCAGGGCCATTAGGGGCGCAAGGCGGGCCAAGGGAAGCCGGAATCACCAAATCCGAAGCCAGATTGCGCCCGGCATTGATAGACTTTTGATAGACTTCTTAGCAGCCAAAATGAAAAGCGGGAAAGGGAAGGCAAGCGCAAGAAAGGACACAGGCCCAAAATGGCTCACCGGATCACAGCCCTGTAAAATCAGGGTATTTTCGCTGTTTTCCTTGGTTTTTCGGGGTGGTGGTGGGAGAAGGATTTGAACCTTCGTAGGCGTAAGCCAGCAGATTTACAGTCTGCCCTCGTTGACCGCTTGAGTATCCCACCAGCGATACGGCGCCGGGCGCGAAGGGCTAATTTGCCAAAGAGGGCCGGCCTTGTCAATCCAGTCCGGTTCTTTTAGGTTGGGGGGATGTTCGATTCGTTAAGCAGCAAGCTCCAGAACGCTTTCAAAAACCTGCGGGGCCTGGGCAAAATCTCCGAGGCCAACGTCTCCGAGGCCTTGCGGGAAGTGCGATTGGCCTTGCTGGAGGCGGATGTGAATTTCAAGGTCGCGCGGGACTTCATCGAGCGGGTCAAAGCCAAGTCCATCGGCCAGGAAGTCATCCAGAGCATCCAGCCCGGCCAGCAGATCATCAAGATCGTCCACGATGAGCTGGCGGACTTGCTCGGGTCGGCCAATGCGGCTTTGGAGTTGAGGGGCGATCCCAGTTGCATCCTGATGGTGGGGCTGCACGGCTCGGGCAAGACCACCTCCAGCGGCAAGCTGGGCCGATGGCTCCTCAAGCAGGGCCGCACCCCGCTGCTGGTGGCCGCCGATGTGAATCGTCCGGCGGCCATGGACCAACTGGAAACGCTGGGTCGGCAGACCGGCCTGCCCGTCTATGCCCACAAGGGCGGGACCGACGTGCTCCAGATCGCGGGCGAGGCCCTGGACTTCGCGCGGGCCAACAACCGGAACACCCTCATCTTCGACACCGCCGGCCGCCTGCAGATCGACGAACCCCTGGTCCGGGAATTGGTCCGCCTGCGCCACCTGGTCGCCCCCCAGGAGACCTTGCTCGTCCTGGATGCCGCCACCGGCCAGGAGGCGGTGAACGTGGCCACCCGCTTCGACCAGGCGCTCCAGATTACCGGCTCCATCCTCACCAGGCTCGATGGCGACGCGCGCGGCGGCGCCGCCCTCAGCCTGAAGGCCGTTACCGGCAAACCTATCAAATTCGCCGGCATCGGCGAGAAAGTCGAGGATTTCGAGCCCTTCCACCCGGAACGTATGGCGTCGCGAATCCTGGGCATGGGCGACGTGGTGAGCCTGGTCGAGAAGGCCGCGGAGGCCGTGACCACGGACGATGCCGTGCGCCTCGAGGAGAAGATGCGCAAAGGCCAGTTCACGCTCCAGGATTTCCTGGACCAACTGCGCCAGATGAAAAAACTGGGGTCTCTCGAGTCCATCGTGGGCCTGCTGCCCGGCGGGGCCGAGGCCCTTAAAGGCGCCGACCTGGGCAAACAAGAAAAGGAGTTCCGGCACATGGAGGCGATGATCTGCGCCATGACCCCCCAGGAGCGCCGCCAACCCCAGATCCTCAACGCCCGCCGCCGCCAACGCATCGCCAAGGGCAGCGGCGTCTCCGTGACCGAGCTCAACACCATGCTCAACCGGTTTGCCCAAATGCAGCAGATGCTCAAGAAAATGGGCAAGTTCCAGAAGATGATGGCCCGCATGGGCGGCCTGGCGCCCCGCCTGATGGGCCGCTAATCGTCGGGTTGCACCTCAATTTTTGTAAGATTGTGCTTTACAAAAAGCCTGGGATGCCGTAAAAACGTACTGCAATAGAAACGCCAATTCCCAGTTGACAGGCGCGGGTTCGGTTTGCAAAGATACCGCAGCAAGCGCGAACGGCCGCAAAGAGTGCGCGCCGGGAGGGCTTTTGATTGAACTTGTGTTATGAACTTAAAAAGACAGCGTAGGGCAGGGCGGACGGGGCGTCCGGCATTTACATTGATTGAACTCCTGGTCGTCATCGCCATCATCGCGATCCTGGCGGCAATGCTCCTGCCGGCCTTGGCGAAAGCCAAGCAAAAGGCGCAGGGAGTTACCTGCATGAGCAACCACAACCAACTGATCAAGGCATGGCACATGTACGCGGACGACAGCCGCGACACCCTGGTGCAATCGTTCCACGGCGCGGATACGACAGGGGGAGCTTACGCGGCGGGCCATCAGTTCACGGCTCCCATTTATGCCGGCTGGGCCCAAGGCTGGCTGGACTGGAGCACCAGTACGGATAACACGAACACCCTCTTGATTTCCGCCGATGTGTATTCGAAACTGGGCGTCTATACGGCCCACAATTTCGGCATTTTTAAGTGCCCGGCCGACCATTTTGTAAGCCCGGCCCAGACGGCTCACGGCTATACGTCCCGCTGCCGCAGCATCTCCGGCAACATTGGCGTGGGCCAGGGCAACGGCGATGGCATGGCCCCTTACGGCAACGGCGGACCCTGGGGCACCATTTACAAGCATATCATACTGGCCGGAGACTTCGTTTACCCGGGCCCGGCAGAGACCTGGGTTTACTGCGACGAGCACCCCGACAGCATCAACGACTCCGGGCTGTTCAATCCGGAAACGCCCGAGGCCTGGACTGATGATCCCGCAACCTATCACAATGGCGCCTGCGGGTTTTCCTTTGCGGATGGCCACTCGCAGATCCACAAGTGGAGGGGTTCGCAGTCCACTGACTTTGCCAGGGCTGTCTCATTGACGGACACGGACATAGCTGCCTTACTCCCGGTCAAGCCTAACGACCCGGACATCGGCTGGATGGTGTACCATGGCGGGAGAAAGATGGCCGTCCCCAACGGTTGGCCGATGAGCGCCAACTAGGCCCCGGGGCGCGTCAGCCGCCACCCCTCACTCGGCCTTGATTCGCGCCGTTGCAGCCCCCGCTGCAACGGCGCTCGTGTTTTCTTCCGTGAAAAGCTGTCACAGACCTGTGGCTTGACTTCATTCAATACCGGGTATAAAGTGTTTGAAACTGACGAAAACTTGAAAGGTTTATGAAAAAACTTACTGTATGCGTGTGCGCAGCCCTGTTGCCCATCGCCCTCGGCTCACTGACGGAGAAGCCCTGTGGCGCGAACTCGCCCCGTCTGAGCAGTTGCTCGCTGGCGCCCGCTCCGGCATCGTCCGGGCTCCACTTGAGGGCGCACCCCCGTATCATCCTGGATGACTCACTCCGTGGCCAAGGCAAGCTTTATTCAAGCAACTGGAGCGGCTACGGGTCAACCGCGACACCCAACGCGCCAGACACCGTCACCACCGTGACGGGCACCTGGACAGTTCCCGCAGTCACCAGTACCGCCGGCAATGGGCAGGCGGCTTATTCTGCTATCTGGGTCGGAATTGACGGCTTGGACGACGGCACCGTCGAGCAACTCGGCACGATGCAGGCGGCTGAGGTCGTTTCCCAGGGCTACGGGAGAAACGCGAAAACCGTGACGGAGACAGCGTACTATGCTTGGGTTGAAATGTATCCGGCGGGCATGGTTGAACTTCCCGGCACGGTCAAGCCGGGCGATGTCATCACCGCCTCAGTGACTTGCGCTGAGGACGTCTTCACCCTCACCATGACTGACTCCACCGAAAAGTGGACTTACACCACCACAGCCACTTCGGCGGCCCCCGAGAGAATGTCGGCGGAATGGGTCGTGGAGGCGCCTGCGGAGGAGTTTGGCCGCTTTACCGAGATCCTTCCCTTGGCGAAGTTCTTGACTCCGGTTAGCTTCATGGGCTGCTCGGCCACGATCGATAGCTTCCTCGGGCCCATCGACGAGAGTGGTTTCACCGTGGACGAAGTGATTATGGCGACCGCAAACGGGACGGTCAAGGCGCAGCCGTCCGCGATCACTGACACCGCTACCACGGGCCTCACGACTTCGAGCTTCACGGTGACTTGGGGCCACGACTAGAAACAAGAGGGTCGAGGGATGAGTGTCGAGGGGACGAAGCGCCGACCCCGGCCCCTCGCCCCTGTCCTAAACTCCGCCGACCCATTTGCGGGCTTCCCAGACCGCTTTGAGGGAGGTCAGGTTGCGGGGGTCGAGGATGTTCCCGGCGGCGGCCAAGAGTCTGCCGCGCTTGAGGTTGTTCCAGGCGTCACTGGCGCTGAGGGCGACGAACTGAAGGACGCTGGGGTCGCGGTAGCAATCGATCATGCAGCGGGTGCAACGGTCGCGGATGAGTTTGGACTCGTCGAACTCGTAGATGTTGCACATCGGCTTTTCCCAGAAGTGGCAGCGGTAGAGATTCAGGTTCCAGTCCAGGTAGAAGTACTTGTGGCCGCCCAGGCAGCCAAATCTCTCGGGTTCACCCTGCAAATGCCGCTGCATCTCGGAGAGAGATTCGAGCGGGTTGACGATGGGGAAACCGCTGCGCCGTTTCAGCCGCTTGATTTTCTCGAACACCTCGGTCAATTCCCCAGTCTGGTAATTGACCAGGCTCGAGTCGCTGAAGCTCAAGTAGCTCGAGGCCAGGCTGCCCAGGGGGTAGCTGAAGGTGCAGCTTTGGAAACCGAGCTGGGTGAGAAAGGCGGGGAGCTTGTCGTAGTCCTCTATCAGGCGGCTGGCAGTGACGCTGGCAGTGGTTTGCACGCCAAGCTGGCCGAAGACCTCGTTCGCATGGCGGATCTTGCGGCAGACGTCCGGCAGCCCGCGGTTTTTCTCGTGCCGCGCCACGTCGTGGGCATCCACGGACATGATGACGCTGCTCAGGCCGTCCCGGGCCAGTTCGCGCATGTTTTGGCCGGTCCAGAGCGAGCCGTTGGTGCAGATCATCGGGCGAACGCCGCGCTCGGCCGCATAGCGGGTCATCGCGCCCAGGTCTTTGTGCGCCAGCGGTTCGCCGCCCACAAAAAGCAGGTAGCCGATGTGATTGCGCAGGCAGATGTCGACCACGTCGCGCGCCTCCCCGAGCGTGACGCTACGCCGCAGTTTTGGATCGAAGCGATCCAAGGCGAAGTTGCAGAAATCGCACTTGGCGTTGCAGATATTGGTGATGGCAAACTGCAGATAGCCCGGTCCGCCGTGGCGCAGCACTTCCCCAAGGAGTTTGAAGGGCCTGGCGCCAGGACGCGCAACGGGACGCATGGAATCGCTTCCGGTCCCGGCGGGCGCCGGGACCGGCCGCGCGCCGGCTTGAGTCAAGGCAGCAGAGGTTCTGCTGGTCATAGGCCCATCTTGGCGTCAAAACAGGCGCCAAGACAATCCTTTTTCAACCCCGCAGCCACTTGTCCCGGTTCTCGGCCACGAATTCATCGTCGTGCAAATGGGGATAGGCGCGGCAGACGCGCTCGATTTCCTCTTGCTGCCCCGGACTTAATCGTTCATTCGGGGCCAGGCACCATGTCCCCTCGAGCAGGCCCTGGCGGCGCAAGACCTCGTGCAGGCCGGGGATACAGCCGGCGTAACCGTTGGCGGCGTCGAAAAACGCCGCGTTGGCGTCGGTGACCTCGGCTGCCTGGCGCAGGAGGCGGACCGGGACTGGTTTGCCCGTGCGCGCAAGCCGGCGGCATTGGGCATGGAGCTCGACGGCTCTCTTTGTCCAAACGGCCCAGTGGCCCAGCAAACCGCCCACGATGCGCCGCTCGAGGCGTTTGCCGTCGCGCTGAAAACGAAACGGCGTGAGAAGGTCCATCACGATATTGTCGTCGTTGCCGGTGTAGAGCGCGATATCCTCACGCCCGCTTTCAGCGGCGGCCCGGACCACTTCCAGGGTTTGGTAGCGATTAAAGGGGGCAATCTTGATGGCAACGACGCGGTCCAGTTCGGCAAAGCGCCGCCAGAAGCGATAGGGCAGGACACGTCCGCCGACGGCAGGCTGGAGATAAAAGCCGAACAGGGGAATCACCCGAGCCACTTCCCGGCAATGGGCGAGCAGTTCGTCTTCGCCGGCATCCTTGAGTGCGCCCAAGCTCAGCAGACCGGCATGGTAGCCGAGCTCGCGGGCGAGTCCTGCCTCGCCGAGGGCCTGGTTGGTCCCGCCGCAGATGCCGGCAATGCGCACCATCCCCGCCCCGCCCCGGTCCATTGCCTCTGCGGCCAATTCCAGCACCGGCTGCAACAGGCCGATCTTCGGGTCGTGGATGGCGAACTGGGTTGTGTGAACGCCCACGGCCAGGCCGCCCGCGCCGGCAGCGGCGTAGTAGCCGAACAGGGCGAGTTGGCGGCGTTCATCGAGTTTGCGGTGGGCATTGAGGGCCAGAGGACAAGCCGGAATCACCAGGCCTTCCGCGAGGCGCGCGCGGACCTTTTCAGAACCTGCCATAGTATTCTCAATAGTTGCCATTGCGCACTTCAAAGTGGGTCGGTCTGGCCAGGTTGCGTCCGCCTTGTTTCACCCAGTGGGCGATCCAGCGGAGCATGACCTCCAGGGGGATGGAAGGGGGGCCTAGAGCGGCGCACAGGCGCGCGGAGGCGCCCAGCAAAGCCGTCGAGGACTCGGCGCCGATGAATTGTGCCGGGCGGCCAAGCAATTCGCCCAACCGCGACGCGACCGCCCGGACCGAAAAGGTCTCCGGGCGGCACAGGTTCCAGACAGACGGAGGACAGGCTGCCAGCGAGAGGGCACGCAGGGCGAGTTGGTTGGCGTCACCCTGCCAGATGCAATTGAAGTAGCCGTTAGCCAGCTCGATCCCCTCGCCCAGATGGACTTTTCGAGCGATGTCCACCAGGACGCCATAGCGCAATTCGACGGCGTAGAAAAGCCGCAGCAGCGTCACCGGGGTGTCGTGCGCCCGCGAGCAAAACTCAAAGATGCGTTCCCGTCCGACCGCCGCGTTGGCGTATTCGCCACAGGGCGTGAGCGGCGCCGTTTCAAGGGCGCCGCCCTGGCCGGCCTCGGCCAGGGGATAGACGTTTCCAGTCGAGAGCGCGGCAATGCGCGCTCGAGGGTATCGTTCGAGCACCCGCAGGGGGACGATTGTGTTCATGGCCCAGGTCGCCGCCGGGTCCTGGGCCGTGCCGAACTTGAGCCCCGCCAAGTAGAGCAGGGCATCGGCATGGGGCAGCTCTCGGACTGCCTGGGCGTCCAGCAGATCGCAGGCGATGGTCTTGACCCCGTGAGTTTCCAGCCAGGCGGGGGCGGTGCGGTCCCTGAAACGGCTCACCGCGATGACCTCCAACGGATGCCGTGCGGCGGCTGCCGCCCGCTTGGCGAGCACAGCCAGCGTCGGCCCCATTTTGCCGCCGGCCCCGAGGATGAGGAGCGGACTGGCAACGCTCTTGATGAACTGCACCAGCGCGGCCCTTGGCCGGGTCAGGAGTTCGTCGAGCTGCTCTTCGGTGTCGACCCAATCCGGCAACCCTTCCATTTCAACGGCGGCATCAACCGAGCTGGACAGCCGATCACTCATTTCGCGCGCTCATGGCGAGCTCACTTTCCCGCAGGGAGGGCCGCTGCCGGGGGCGAACAGCGCGAGAAAGCAATGCCCTCGATTTCGACGAGCAACTCCGGGCGGCAGACGTCCGCCACCGCATAGATGGCCGGGGTGGCCCCGAACCGCCGGGAGCAGATGGCCTGGCATTTGGCAAGGTCCTGGGGTCGCTTGAGGTAAACGCGGACCTTGGCTAAGTCCTCCAGTTCGGCGCCGGCCCCGGAGACGCCGTGGGCGGCAAGATTATCCGGACTGATGAGGCGCTGGATGTTATCGATGGTTTGCTGCGTCTGCCTTTCGATGTCGCCCGAATGACGGCTCTCGGAACCGACGATGCTGGCGGTGCCCGAAATCCACGTGGTCATGTAATCGCCCAGCAGCAGGGCCATGGCTCGGGAGAACTTGGGGCTTTGGCTGGAGTACTTCGGGTCGTAAGCGTAAGCGGGGGTTTGCTGCGGGTTTTCGAGCGAGAGCAGCAAGACGTCCCGACGGCCGGTCTCCATGGCCACGCAACTAACCAAGAGGTTGGCGGCGGACATCCCGATGCCGGTGCTGGCGGGGTAGGAGGATTGGGGGTCCTGACGGCGGAACAGGGGTGAATGAAAGGGCATATCGCGGTAGAAATCAGACCGGGCGCGGTTGAGTTCGTGGTAGCGCCAGACGCCCGCCTCCGGGCGGGTGATCCCTTCCAAATAGAACCAGGTGCGGACGGCGTGGTGGAAGGAGCAACCGGCGAGCCGTAGCGTGTTGTTCATGTGCGCCAAGGCATCGAGCGTCTGGGCATAAGCCCCTTCCCCAGGGGCAAGGGGCTTGATCCCGCCGCAATAAACCCACCGCACGCCGTCGCAGGCCACAGTCAGGGCGTGCGGCCCGAATCGTTCGATGCGAACCGAGTCACCGGCGACCGCCCAGGCCTCCAGGGCAAGGGCCGCCCCGGAGCACGGGGGCTGGATGACAAAGCTGGTGACGGGCATTTGATCTCCGTAATGCGCCCGGAAAAGCGCCTCGCACTGGGGCTGGTCTGCCGCGCGGCGAAGAAAGACGGTTTGGACGGTAACGGTTATAGGCCCCGGCTCTTTGGCAAGAACCGCCTTGAGGCCGGCTATGACCTCGCCGGCTTGGCCGGCAAAAGTCCCGCCTTTCGCAGGGGTGAGCGCCAGTGCCACGCGGGTCAGTTCGCCCAGTTCCACCCTGGAATGAGCGGCGTGTCCCGCGCATTCGGGGCCGGCGGGCAAGCTCACCAACCGAGAGAGGGGCAGGCCGCGTTTGCGCCTTAGCGTTGGCTTTGAAACTGTCTGGCGCTTGCGCGCGCCTAGGAGACTTTCACACATAGTTTGACTCAGTCGGGCGAAACGGCTGCCACGCCAGGATCACTCGCCGTCTTCTCAGAGCGTCTTGCCTGAGTTCAGGTTTGTCATTTTTCTGCCGTTTTGGCCAGCACATTCTCTCTCCTGCCGTCTTGACGGATGGGCGCTTTCCTGCGACACACAAGAACCAAAGGTCTGGGCGGCAGACCTGGCAAAGAACCTTATGCGAACCAACTTGCGAAGTGTTTTGTTCACGACGGCCCTGGCTCTGACTGTGAGTTGCAGCGCCGGGCGGGGGCAGGAGCTGAAATCGATTCCACTGCCCCCGCCGCAGACCGAAGGGGGCAGACCGCTGATGGAGGCCCTGAAGCTGCGCCGCTCGACCCGGGAATTCAAGCGCGCCAATCTTTCGGACCAAGCCCTTGCGAATCTGCTGTGGGCGGGTTTCGGCGTCAATCGTCCCGAAAGCGGGAATCGCACGGCCCCATCGGCCATGAACTCCCAGGAGGCGGACATTTATGTGGCTCTGGCGCAGGGACTTTATCTTTACGACGCAAAGGCCAATGAACTGAAAGCGGTTTCTGGTGAAGACCTGCGCGCCAAGACCAACCGCCAACCCTCGATCAAGGATGCTTCGGCGGTGCTCATATTTGTGGCGGACCTTTCCCGCCTGGCCAAGGCAAAAGAGGAAATGCGGCCGCTTTACGCCGAGTTTTCCGCCGGCTGCATCAGCCAGAACGTCTCTCTGTATTGCAGCTCGGCTGGACTGGCAACGTTCGTGTATGACCTGGACCGAGCGCCGCTCGCCGCGGCCATGAAGCTCAAGCCCAGGCAGCGCATCATCCTGGCCCAAGCGGTGGGTTTCCCAAAGTAATCAAGGCTTGGACCAGGGGTCGGATGACAGAGAGCAAAGGCCGGGCTGGGGCGGCATCGGCTTTGTCCCTATCCCTATGACCACTAAGGCGGCGGAGCCCACTCGCTGCCGGTGATGCCTCTGTCCACTCCGACATCGGCGCCCGTGCTCACCTCAGTGGTGCCTTGTTGGAGACCCTCACCATAGGTTCCCCTGGGGGTTCCGTCCGACAAGGAGGCGCACCCGGCCAGGAATCCTGCAAAAACAATGATAATCAACGACTTTTTCATTGGGCTCCTTTCCACCCATGTTTCGCTCGATCACGTTGATTAACAATCCCCCTTTTGCGCCGGATGTCAACTGGACTGCCGCGCATGCCCCGAGGTGTGGCATTCCGGCAGGATGGCGCGGCGGCGGGAGCAGACGCGATTGAGGGCGTTGAGCAGCGACACAAGTTTTTCCATGGCGCACTCGCCCATGAGGCTGATTTGAATCCAGTTTCTCCGCTGGAGGTAATCGCTGTTGCAGTTCAGCAGATAGCCGGACTCCCGCATGAGGCCGCCAATCTTCACGGAGTTGAGCTGCAGGGGCAGGGCGATGGTGACCACCGCGGGCGAGGTGGGGGCGTCGCAACCGACGAGGTCGAGGCCCAGTTCGGAGAGTCTGGCTCGCAGCCAGGCTGAGCGTTCCAGAAGTTCGGCAAAGCGCTGCTCCCAATGGACGCGCCGCAAGGCGGCGTGGAGGGCGTGCAGCAGGTTGGAGGAAAAAGTGAAAGGAACGCCCTGGTTGGCGGCATAGTAGCCGAGGTCCAGATAGCGCGGCAACGCTTGGGGCGCCGGGGCGACTTCATCGTGGTAAAAGACCATGGAAATGCCCGGATAGGCGCGCAGGCCCTTGCCGCTGGCCGAAGTGGCCAAATAGACGCCGCGGAGGTCCACGGGAAGGGTGCCGATTGAGCTTATGGCATCCAGGCAAAGTCTGGCCTGAAACTCGCCGCACAGGCTTTTGAGCGCGGCCAGGTCGTTCAGAACGCCGGTCGAGGTCTCACAATGCGCGCACCAGACCCAAGCCGGAGACGGCTTTTGGCCGAGCCCCTTGCGCAGTGCGGCCGGGTCAAGGGGCCGGCCCCAGGGGAACTCGAGGGCCTGGAAGTTCAGAGCGAATCGTTTGGCGTGATCGATGAGACGCTCTCCGAATTCGCCGTTGCTCAGGACCAGGCCCGGACGTTTCCCCAGGGAGAGCTGCCCTGCAACGACGTCGTTGGCCAGGGTCCCGGACCCCATCAGCAGCTCGACCCTGCTCGAGCGGACCAGTTCGCACAACACCTGCCTGGTGGTCTGGAAATCCCTGACAAAGGCGTCCGCCCGGTGGGATTCGGCCGGCTGCTCGAAGGCGCGCCGGACTTCCCGGCGCACCGCCACGGGGCCAGGCAGAAAACTCACGGCGCTCGGCTGGAAGGAGCGGGACGGGGATGACCGCAAGAACTCCCTTGCCGTGTGCTCGAAGGTCTCCAGCGTCACATACATTGGCTGGAACTGGGCCTCGCCATTGCCGACGATGGGTCCGAAAGGGACAAAGCCGAGGTGGTGGTAAAGTTTGTATTGCCGTGTGGTCCCGGAGATGATAGCCAGGTCATAGCCCTTCTCGATTCCATGCTGCCAGAGAAGGGCCAGGATTCCTTGGAGCACCTGCGCTCCGCGGAACTCCTTTTCCACTGCCAAGAGCCGGATCTCGCAGGTCTTTCGCCCGGGTGGCAGGTAGGAATCCAAGTCGGCCAGCTTGAGGTCGAGCGAGAAGGGCCGGATGCCGCGCACGGCCAGCATTCCGGCCAGTTTGCGTCCGCACAAACAGATCAAGTAGGTGTTCTCCGAGTGGAACTTGTCCACCAACCGGTGCGACGGCGAGGCCTGGTGCTGCGGAATCTCCTGGACGAAGGTCTTGTAGTTGAGCCGGTGGATCTCCTCCAATTCCCAGTCCTCGGAGGCGAATTTGAAAACCAATGGGGGTCGTGCGCTCATGATTCAGGCGGGTCGGGTTTGGGGTGGATGTTGCGGCGGTCGAGGAAATGAGAGGCCTCGGCGATCAGATTCTTGCGGTGAGCGATCAAAACGAGGGCGGCGAGCGCAGAAACGGCCAAAGTCCGGGAGGCGTCCGCCATGGGGCCGGCCTGGGTCCTCCAATACATGCTCAGGATGGGCAGGCAGGCAAACGCCAACAAACCGGGCATTACGACCTTGCGGAACAGGGCCAGGCCGATGCCAAACAACGCCCCGAAAGCCAGGGCCAGTTGAAAATTGTAAATCATGAGGCCGCCCAGGGAGGTGGCAATTCCTTTGCCGCCGCGGAAGCGCAGTTGGGCGGGCCAGATGTGTCCGGCGACCACCGCGAGCATGGCCAGGGCCATGAGGTGATCGGGGTTGGTGAAATGCCCGGCGAGCCAAACCGCCAGGGCGCCCTTGGCAACGTCACCGGCCAAGGTCGCGAAAAACCCCGTCCATCCCACGATGCGGCCTGCATTCCTGGCCCCCAGGCTGCCGCTGCCTGATTCGCGGAGGTCCAGCCCCGTTCGCCAGCGAACCAGGTAATACCCCGTGGCCAGACAACCCAGGCAGTAGGCGCCTGCAGAAATCCAGCCGGCTTGGCTCCAGTCGGCAGGCTGAGGTTGTTGCGTCCACGGCATAGGGTTAAGGTCAAACTATCGTCGTTATTCTCAGCTTCGGCCTTCTGCGTGGGGATTGTATATTGGAATTGGCCCCGGCTGTGAATCGAAAACTTGGCTCCATGATTGATTCTTTCGATTTTGCGGCTTGTGCCGGCTATCTCACCAGGGGTAAAACAAGGGGGCAAGCGCAGTTGTGCGCGGGCGTTTGAATCGAGAAGACCATGAAGACGTATGAGACGGTGTTAGGTTGGAGGGCCGAGGGCGGAGGGCGGAAGCGCGAAGTTCGAGGCACGAGGCTCGAGGTGGGGAGGTGGTTTCGCCTGCTGGCCGGCGGGTGGGTGGTTCTGCTGCTCTGCGCGCTGGCTCCGTTGCCGGGGAGCGCCAGTCTCACGCTTAAGACGCTGGTGACTTTTTACGGCACCAACGGCGCCCAGCCATACGCGGGCCTCATTCTGGGCACCAACGGCAGTTTCTATGGCACGACCTCCGCCGGGGGCGCCTACGATCAGGGCGCCGTTTTCACCGTGACCCCCTCGGGGATGACCAACATGGTTTCGTTCGATGGCACCAACGGGGCCAAGCCGATGGGCGGACTGATACAGGGTCTTGACGGCAATTTCTATGGCACCACCTCCGCCGGGGGCGACTACAGTAACGGCACCGTCTTTGCGATGAGTCCCTCGGGCCAACTTGCCTTGCTGGGGTCTTTCGATGGCACCAACGGCGCCCAACCCCAGTGCGTCCTGACGCAAAATCCTTTTGACGGAAACCTCTACGGCACGACTCCTGCGGGTGGAGAATGGGGCTTCGGCGCCGCGTTTTCTTTGACCCCGCCGGTCTTTCCCCAGTCGCCAGCCGGTCCTGACTCCGCCTCGCCATTAAGGCTCTCCACCGCAATAACCTTGCTCTCGTCCTTCGACAACACCAACACCGGAGCCTACCCGAGTGGTGGATTGATCGTCGGCTACGACGGCAATCTGTATGGCACGACCTCCGCCGGGGGCAGCGCGTTTGACTCGGGCACATTCTACATGGTGGTTCCCTCCAGCGGCGCCCTGCTGCCGTTGTTGTCGTTTTCAGAGACCAACGGCGCGGCTTCGCGGGCGCCGCTGTTCGTGAGCACAAATGTAACGTCCTCTGCGTTCAGTTATTATGCCTCGGTGCCACTGGCAACCGCCAATGGCTACGGCTACCTCTACGGCACCAGTGCCGGGGGCGGCACCGACCAGGTCGGGACCATTTTCGGCCTCACTGCCACGGGCGCGGACACGAACATGCTGTCCTTTTCCTTTGCGATAACCAACGGCGCCGTTCCGTTTGACGGCCTGAGCCAGGGGGCAGATGGCCTTTACTACGGCACGACCAGCGCCGGCGGCGGCAGTGGTTCCGGCGCCGTCTTCAGCTTCGATCCGTCCAACAGCGCCCCAATCAAGCTCGTCTATTCGTTTTCGGGCGGGTCTGGCGGCGGCAGTCCCGAGGGGGGAGTTGTGCAGGGACCCGACGGCAATTTCTACGGAACCACGCTGACCGGCGGAAAGGGCAAGAAGGGCACGGTCTTCCAGCTCACGGGCTTCGTTCCCTATATCATCACCCAGCCGACCAACCAGGCCGGCCAGACCAGCAACACGATTACCCTGGCGGTGCTGGCCGGCGGTTCCGCGCCTTTGAAGTATCAATGGCTCTATAACAGCAATTACCTGGGGAACAGCCACAGAATTTCAGGCGCAAAGTCTCCCATCCTGACGATCAGCAACGCGCAGCCGGACGAGTCCGGCGCCTACAGTGTTTTCATCCAGAATGACTACGGCTCCATCACCAGCACCAACATTGCCCTCACCATTGTCAACCCGTACGGACAGCAAAGACCCATAGTCAGGATCACCGGACCGGCACAAAACAAGTACTTGAGCAGCGCGGCCATCACGGTCACCGGCACGACCTCCACCACCGTGACTGTGGCCCAGGTGTCCTTTCGGCTCAACGGCGGCGGCTGGCAAACCGCCTCACCGGTCCATGGCTGGAAGAGTTGGAGCGCCGATGTGACACTCTCCCCGGGCACAAATGTGTTTCAGGCCTACGCCGTCAATATCGTTGGCGTTACGTCTCTAACGAACACCGCGTTTTTTGTGCCCAGCCCGTTCGCGCAGGTTGCGGGCGCCTACAACGGCCTGTTCTACGACCCCAACAATGTCACCGTGACCAACGCCGGGTTTTTCACCCTTGAGGCCACCTACCTGGGCAAGTTCAGCGGTTCCTTGCAAATGGCCGGCGCCCACTACTCGTTTGGCGGGCTGTTTGACACCAACGGCTCGGGCCAGGCGACAATCCCCATGGGCAAATTGGAGCCCCTGAACGTCTGGTTGCAATTGGATATGACCCAAGGCACGGGCCATATCACGGGGTCCGTGAGCAATCAGGCCTGGGTGGCGGACCTGGCGGGTGATCTCGATGTGTTTAACGGCGTCACCAGCATCCCCCCGCAGCAAGGCCTCTACACGCTGGTCATACCGGGCGCAGGGGCGGCGCCGCAGCCTGCCGGCGAGAGTTGGGGCACGGTTACGGTCGATGCAGCCGGCAAAATCCATCTGTCCGGTTCCCTGGCCGACGGCACATCGCTGGCCCAGACTGTCCCGGTCTCGCCCACCGGCCGGTGGCCGCTCTATGAGTCGTTGTACAGCGGCCAGGGTCTGCTGCTGGGGTGGCTGGCTTTTCCGAACGGCGCCAACAACGAGGGGCCCGCAGGCGAGGTCCTTTGGCTCAAATCCCCTCTCTCCAAGGGCGCCTACTATACGAACGGAATTACACTCCAGACGCCGATACAGAGTTCGCCTTACGCAGCGCCCGCAGCCTGGCCCGGCCTTTTCAACACCACCAATCTTGTTCTCACCCTGGGCGGCGGCGGCCTCGCCCAAGGCATTACCAACCGCTTCACGCTGGGCACGAAGAACCAAGTCGTCAACCTAAGCTCCAATAAATTGAGCCTGTCCTTCTCATTGTCAGCCGGCTCGTTCAAAGGCAGTGTGGTCAACCCCGCCACGTCGAAATCGATGTCCTTCACGGGAGTCGTCCTTCAGAATCAAGGGGCCGCCTCGGGCTTCTTCCCGGGGTCGGGCCAAAGCGGCGACGTCTTGATCGCTCCGGAAGCGCCCTGAAGAGGCAATGGGGGCCAGGCCGGGCTTGTTGGTTTACTCGGCGGCCTGTTGCTGTTTGGCTTTCTTGCTGTCTTCGATGACCTTGGCCTCGGCGTCGCGGGGCATTTCTTCGTAGTGGCTGAACGATTCGGAGTGGATGCCGCGCCCGCCGGTCAGGGAGCGGAGGGTGCTGGAGTAGCGGTAGAGTTCCTTGGCGGGCACAAGCGCCTTGATGACTTGAATGCCGCCATCCATGTCCATGCCTTGGATTTTGCCTCGGCGGCTGGAGAGGTCGCCCATGACCTTGCCCATGCAATCCTCCGGGATGCGGATTTCGACCAGGAGAATCGGTTCGAGCATGCAGGGGCGGGCCGTGGCAAAGGCCTCTTTGAATCCGAAATAGCCGGCGATCTGGAAGGCGATATCTTTGGAATCGACCGGGTGCATCTTGCCGTCGTAGAAGTCGATTTTGACGTCTACCACGCGGTAGCCGGCCACGATGCCTTCCTCGCAGGCCTTCATGACGCCCTTCTCGACCGAAGGCACATAGACGCGGTCCACGTTCTGGCCGGAAAGAGAGTGGGTGAACTCGACGCCGGTATCGCGGGGCCGGGGTTCGATGCGCATCCAGACTTCGGCAAACTGCCCCGCGCCGCCGGTCTGTTTTTTGTGGCGGTACTTGGATTCGCCCCGGCCCTTGATCGTCTCACGGTAACGCACGCGCGGTTCGCTCAACTCGACATGCACGTTGTAGCGCCGGCGCAAGGCGTCGGCGATGACTTCCAAGTGCAGTTCTCCCTGGGCGGAGACAATGGTCTGCCGCAGTTCGGAATCCACCATGTAGAGGAACGTCGGGTCTTCGTGGTGCAGGGCGGCCAGGCCCGAGGCGATTTTGTCTTCTTCGCCTTTGACGCTGCTCTTGAGGGAGGCATGGATGTTGGGTTTGGGGTATTCGACTTTGGGGAGCGACAGCGGCTTCTTGGCCGGAGAAAGGGTGTTGCCGGTCTGCGTGTCCTTGAGCTTCACCACGGCCCCGATGTCCCCGGGGCCCAGCGTGGGAACGCTGGTGCGCGTCTTGCCGTTGAGAATGTATATCTGGCCGATCTTTTCGGTGCTCCGGCGGTCGGCATTGTAGAGTTCGCTGCCGAACTTGATGGAACCCGAATAGACGCGGAAGAAGGACAGTTCGCCAAACTGAGCTTCGCTCTGGGTCTTGAAGACGAAGAGAACGGGGTCGGGGTCGGTCAAGGCGACTTCGACCTGCCGGCCTTCAGCGTCCGTGGCCTTGGCCGTGGGTTGGTCCAACGGGGAGGGACCGTATTCGGCGATGAAATCCAGGAGGCGGGCGACGCCGATGTTGTTTTCCGCCGAGGTGACGAAGAGGGGGACAAAGACCTGTTTTTGAAGGGCGGCGTGGAGGCCGGCCCGCACGTCTTCGTCCGATAATCCGCCCTGGGCGAAGAACTTCTCCATCAGGGCGTCGTCGGACTCGGCGATGAACTCGATGAGTTGGCCGTGCAGCACCTTGGCCCGCTCGGCCAGGGGCCCGTCGGCGGGGGTCTCGGTGAACTTGCCGGATTTGTCCCCGGCGTATGCAAGGACGGCATTGCGCTGGACATCGAGGACCCGGTTAAAGCCCGGTCCCGGGTTGACGGGCGCCGCCAGGGGGAAGACGCGCGCTCCGTAGTGCTCGCGGAGCTGGCCCAGCGTCTTGTCGAAATCGGTCTCTTCCTTGTCGAACCCATTGACCACGATCACCTTCGGAATGCCCAGTTCGGTGGCGTACTTCCACATCGCGTCGGTCCCCACGCCCACCCCGTGATTGGCGTGAACCACCACTACCGCCAGGTCGCTGACCCGCAGCGCGCCCAAGCCCTCGCTGATGAAATCGGCATACCCCGGGCAATCGAGCACATTGAGTTTCCTGCCCTGCCAATCGAAGTGCATCAGCGTGGACAAAACTGAGATTTGCCGGTGCTGTTCGCTCTCGTGATAGTCCGATACGGTGGAACCTGCGGGAATGCCGCCCATTCGGTTAATGACGCCCGCGCATGCCAGCATGGACTCGCTGAGCATGGTCTTGCCCGACGAAGCATGGCCTACGAGCGCAACGTTGCGAATTTCACCGGGTTGATTTTCTTTCATATCAGGTCACTAACAATTCGGTCAGGTCAGTTGCCCATAGGAGCCGACGCTCTCTGAGACCGGGAGAGAATGTAGTGTACGGCCGGTGTTCGCAAGAGGAGAATGCGGCCCGGCACGGTCTAATGCGCCTCGAGCCAGTTTTCGCCCACGCCGATCTCGACCACGATGGGGACATCCAGGGCGAGAGCGGACTTCATTTTGTCTTCAACCAGGGCCCGCATTTCCGTCTCCTCCGGCTCGTAAAGGTCGAAGACAAGTTCGTCATGGACTTGGAGGACCATGCGGGACTTGAGATTGCGCCGCTCCAGTTCACCATGGATGCGGATCATGGCGATTTTGATCATATCGGCGGCGGTGCCCTGGATGGGTGCGTTGATGGCGTTGCGTTCGGCGGCGCTGCGGACGGTGTTATTAAGGGAGGTGATGTCGCGGATGTAGCGGCGGCGGCCGGTGACGGTTTCGACGTAGCCGTGTTTGCGGGCCAGGGCGATGGTATCGTCCATGTAGCGGCGGATGCCCGGGAATTTGAGGAAATAGTGGTTGATGATTTCGGCGGCTTCGGGGCGTTTGATGCCGAGGCGCTGGGCCAGGCCGAAGGCGGAGACGCCGTAGGCGATGCCGTAGTTGACCATTTTGGCCTTGCGCCGCATGTCCGGGGTGACGAGGTCAGCCGAGAGGCCAAAGACCTTGGCGGCGGTGGCGGTGTGAACGTCAGCGCCGGTGCGGAAGGCCTCGAGCAGGGCTGGTTCCCGGCTCAGGGCGGCGATGATGCGCAGTTCGATCTGAGAGTAATCTGCAGACAGGAGCCGGTACTGCTCGCTGCGCGGGACGAAGGCCTTGCGGATTTCCTGGCCGCGCTCGGTGCGGATAGGGACATTCTGGAGGTTGGGGTTCTGCGAGTTGAGGCGCCCGGTCGTGGTCACCACCTGGTGGAAGGTGGTGTGGACGCGATTGGTTGCGGGCCAGATGGCGGCGGGCAGGGCGTCGGCGTAAGTGGATTTGAGCTTCGAGGCGGCGCGATGTTCGAGCAAGCGCCGGACGATTTCGTGGTCGGGGGCCAGCAGGGCGAGCGTTTGCTCGTCGGTGGCGTATTGGCCGGTCTTGGTCCGCTTAGGTGGCGGACCGATCTTCAAGATGTCAAAGAGGATGCGGCCCAGTTGGCGGGGAGAATTGAGGTTGAAGGCGGTGCCGGCCAGGCGGCATATCGAGCGTTCCTGCTCATCGATTTCCTTGGCCAATTGGGTGGCAAAATCGGCCAGGGCCGCCGCGTCGACCCTGACCCCTTCGTATTCCATGTCCACCAGGACCCGAATCAGCGGCGACTCGATGTCGTAGAAGACGCGTTGCTGGCCTTTTTCCTTGAGCAACGGCTCGAGGGCCGCCCGCAATTGCAGCGTCACGTCGGCGTCCTCGGCGGAGTATTCGGCGGCCTTCTCCACCGGCACATCGGCCATGTTGATCTGCTCGCCCTTTTTCTCTCCAATCAATTTGCTGATCGGCACCGGGGTGTAGCCCAGATAGACCTCCGACAGATAATCCATGCCGTGCCGCTGCTCCGGTTCGATCAGGCTGTGGGCCACCATGGTGTCGAAGAGTTTGCCGCGCACCGCCAGGCCGTGCCACTTGAGCACGCTCAAGTCGAACTTGAGGTTGTGGCCGACCTTCTCGATCTGCGCGGCCTCGAGGACCGGGCGGAACTCCTCGAGGATGGGCCGGGCCTGGTCCTGGGCCTGCGGGATGGGCACGTAATAGCCGGTGTGCGGCGCCAAAGAGAATGACAGCCCAACCAGGCGGGCTTCCTTGGGGTCGAGGCTCGTGGTTTCGGTATCCAGGCAGAAAGAGTTTTGCCCCTGGAGCGCCCGGACCAATTCCGCGCGCTGGGCCGGGGAGGCCGCCAGGCGGTAGTGATGCGGCACATCGCGGATGGTTTTGAGGTTTGGCGCTACCGGCGGCTTGGATTGAGCGGTCGGTTCCTGGTCCTCGGCCACGAGCAGCAGGTCTGGCCGAAGCGGTTTTGCCTCGCGGCCGGGCGGCGGGGCCGCCGGCGGACCCGGGGGAGACAGGAAACCGTGGCCCGCCCGGAAATCTTCGCCGAACAAGCGGCGGCCAATGGAGTTGAACTCGAATTCCACGAGCAATGCCTTGAGTTTATCCTCTTGCGGCGGGGCTACCGCCAGGGACTCCAGGTCCACCGGGCAAGGGGCGTCACAGTGAATGGTCGCGAGGCGCTTGGAGAGCAGGGCCTGCTCCCGGTTTGTCTCGAGACTTTCCTTCACCCGGCCGGTCAATTCGCCCAGGTGCGCGAGCAGGTTTTCAACGCTGTCGAACTGGGCAATGAGTTTGGCGGCCGTTTTTTCGCCGATACCGGGCACGCCCGGGATGTTGTCGGAGGCATCTCCCATCAGGGCGAGCACGTCGACCACCTGCTCGGGTCGTTGCACGCCCCAACGTTTGAGGATGTCCGCCACGCCGAGGATTTCCACACCCTCTCCAAGCCGGGAAGGTTTGTAGAAAAACGTATGGGCGTCAACGAGTTGGCCAAAGTCCTTGTCCGGCGTCACCATATAGGAAGTAAACCCTTCCTGCTGGGCGCGCCGGACCAGGGTCCCGATAATATCGTCGGCCTCGAAGCCGTCGCAGGCGATCAAGGGGATGGCGAAGGCCTCGACCATCCGGCGCACGTGGGGCAGGGCCAGGCTGAGGTCTTCGGGCATGGCCTGGCGGGTCGCCTTGTACGCGGGATACAGGGCGTGCCGCTGGGTCGGCGCCTCGGTGTCGAACGCGACGGCTATGTGGGTGGGCTCTTGGTTCTTGAGGATGTCCAGGAGCGTCTGCGTGAACCCGTAGAGGGCGGATGTGTTGACCCCCTTGGAGGTAAAAATCGGCCGGCTGATTAAGGCAAAGTGCGCCCGATAAACCAAAGCCATTCCGTCCAGCAAGAACAACTTCTTTGCCATGCCTGCAAGCTCCGGCCCTGAGCGTTGGAGCCGGATGAGGGGTTCAGACCCAAGGCCGAGTTCGTTTCGAGTTGGCTCCCGTCACGACGGAGAGGACGTGTTTGGCCAGTTTGACGTCCTCCAAGATCTGCCAGTCGAACATGCCGACCAGGATGAAGTCGGCGCCGGAGTTGAAGGCGTAGGGGAAGGCGGCACGCGGGTGGATGGCGCCGGCGGCCAGGATTTTGAAGGCAATCCAGGGTTGTTTGACTTTGGCCATGACATCCACCACCGCCTGCGGGTCCTGGCACCACGAATTGTCATGCGCGCCCAGCGGGCCGGTCTCGTCCGGACGCGGGGCGGTGTAATAATCGAGGGCGTGGAAGGTCTTTTGGTAGAAATCCACATCGAGGCCGGCCTTTTCACATGCGACGATGACGCACAGGTCATGGGCCCCCACACCCGCGATCCGCTTCTGCGATTTGATGAACTGAACGCTTTGGGCAATCTTGTCGAACTTGCCCTGGTAAACGAGTCCCTCGGCGGTATCGCCGGTCAAATGAATCCCAGTGGCCCCCTGGTCGACGGCCTGCTGGAGCTGGGAAAAGCCGCCGCCGCCGTCCAGGCGCGTCTGGGCGAACCACTTCATTTTGCCGCCGTTTTTCCAGTGGTCGAAGATATCCGAGTTGTCTTGCATCACCCAGGTATTGATGGCGGTGATGCCCTGGGACTCGCCCAACTCGAGGGTCTCGCGGATTTTTTGGGACGTGTTGTAGCGCCGCATCAGGGTAGAGACGTAAGGCAGGTCCCTCGAGTGGGAGTACCCGCCAATGAGGTTGCCCCCCATCATCAGCCGGGAGAACTCCTGGCCGGCGATCTTGCCTTTGGGGAACGGTTCGATTGGAGCGGCAGGCGCGCCGGCGGAGTTGGCGGGGGCCTGGGCAGTGGAGGTGGTTTGAGCGCGCAGGCCCAGCGGAAGCGCCGCCGAGGCCAGAAGCGAGGATTTTACGAAGCCGCGACGAGAAATATGTTTTGCCATGAGGGGAGCAGTAGCATGATTCCGTGGCGGTGTCAAGCTCGGCGGCGGGCGCGTCAGGGGAAGATGCGGCCCAGGACGTCCCGGCGGGTGACCGGGCCGTAACTGCGGCTGTCGCTCGAGTTGTTGCGGTTGTCCCCCAGGACGAGGTACTGGTCTTTGCCGCAGCGCAGCCATTGTTCGGGCAGCCTCCCTTGCGGGAACGTGAGCGTGTGGGGAGGGAGATAAGATTCCTGAAGCTTGCGCCCGTTAAGGAGGACGCTGCCGTCTTTCAAATAGAGCGAATCGCCCGGGGAGGCGATGATTCGTTTGACCGAGAGGCGCCCGTTAGCCGGGTCGCGAATGACGACGATGTCAGCGCGCTGCGGGGCGCGAAGATAATAGACCCAATGGTTGAGCAGGTATCGCCGGGACTCCTGCAAGGTGGGAGCCATGCTCTGGCCGACGACCTGCACCGACTGGACGAAAAAGCGGCTGAAGAAGAAGTAACTTGCCGCCGCCAAGACCGCCAGGGCCAGGCACTGATAAAGGTAATGAAGGATGCGGCTGGGCCGCGCGCTGCGGCCATGCAGGACCGCCAGCAAAGCGGGTCGCGGCAAGAAGGGTCCTGGCATGGCCAAGGGCATCTGCGTCTCTCGAGTGCGTCGGGCCGAGTTCATTCAAGTCCGGCAGATTATCGTTCCTCCTGCGGGATTGAACAAGCCCGGGGAATACGCACGCGCCGCGACGGGTAAAGTACGGATGCCGGGGCGGGTTCGCGGAACTCCTTGTCAATGGCGGCATTGGTGGTGCATTTTAAGCGAGTCGGGCGGATTTGGCAGGAATTCATGCATGAACTCGAGCAAGCGGCAACCGGGGCGCTCTTCGCCGGAGCAGGAGCGGGAACTGGCGCTCCTGGAGAGGGCAATCGGCATCGCTGTGCAGGCCCATCGCGGCCAGCGAGACCGCTACGAGTCACCCTACATCCTGCATCCGCTGCGCGTGATGGGCCGGGTCGAGACGGCGGCAGAGAAGACCGTGGCCGTTCTCCACGATGTGGCCGAGGATACGAAATGGACTTTGGAGGACCTCAAGGGGGAAGGGTTCCCCGAGGAAATCCTTGTTGCCCTGGATTGTCTTACCAAACGCGCAGGCGAGCCCTATGAAGAACTGATCGGCCGCGCCGCCGGCAATCCCCTTGCGCGGCGGGTGAAAGTGGCGGACCTGGAGGACAACATGGATATTCGGCGCTGTGCCCGGGTGGCCGGACCGGAGGAGAAGCGCCTGGCCAGGTATCTGGCGGCGTGGGAAACGCTGACGGGCAGGCGCGGGCCCTGAAAGAACAATTGTGCAGCCGCCCCTGCCTCCCCTGGTCCCCGGCACCCTTTACCTGGTGGCCACACCCATCGGCAACCTGGAAGACATCACGATGCGCGCGTTGCGCACATTGAGAGAATGCGACACCGTGGCTGCCGAGGACACACGCCGGACGGGCCAACTGCTCCACCATTTCGGGATTTCCAAGCCATTGCTGAGTTGTTTCCAGTTCAACGAGGCCAGGCGAAGCCAGGAGATTGTGGAACGGCTCCGCCAGGGTCAGAAAATCGCCCTGGTCAGCGACGCGGGCAGTCCCGGCATCAGCGACCCTGGGGAGCGAGTGGTCCGGGCTGCCATTGCCGCCGGCCTGCGGGTGGAGCCGGTGCCCGGGCCGAGCGCCCTGGTGGCCGCCTTGACGGCGAGCGGGTTGCCGACCGCAGAGTTCCATTTTGCCGGGTTCCTGCCGCACAAGGCGGGACAGCGTCGCAAGCGGCTGGAGCAACTGGCCGGCATCCCGGGAACGCTGGCGCTTTACGAATCGCCCTACCGGGTCCAGAGGCTGCTGGGAGAGATGCAGGAGGTTTTTCCTGAGCGGCAGGTGGTGCTGGCTCGGGAAGTCACCAAGAAATTCGAAGAGTATCTGCGGGGACGCCCGGCTGAACTGATGCAGGCCCTGGCGGGGCGTTCGCTCAAAGGGGAGTTTGTCGCCCTGGTAGGCCCCGCATAGCTGCCGGACTTGACCCTAATCCGAATGGATCGTCTGTTGGACCATGAAAAGCTGGAAGTTCATCAAGAATCCCCGGCTTTCGTCGCGTGGCTTGAACCGGCTCTGAAAAAGCTGCCCAAGGCGATCGCAATGGGCGAGTTGGCGTGCCGCCCCTGGCGGGGCCTACACGCCCTCGCCAAAAAGGTTGGCAAGGCGCGCGGCAAGTTTGCGGCGCGCCACGGCGAAGGAAAAGTATTTCAGGCCCAGGGCGTAGTTGGTCTTGGCCCAAGTCTCCCGCATGGCCTGGTCGTGGAGCACGGCGCGGACCTGGTCGACGACGTCCCTGGTCACGAGCTGGGAGAACTCGACGGTCTTGAAGCCGAGCGGATCGATGTCGCGGGCATAGACAGCATAAGTGTTCACCACGACCGGTTTGCCGAAATAGACCGCTTCCAGGAAGGCGTTGCCAAAGCCCTCATAATAGCTGGGATAAGTGACGAGGTCGGCGTGGGGATATACGTCGGAGAGCGTGTAGACCTTCTTGCCATCGGCGTTTCGGCCTCGAGCCTCGCCGACACGATTGGCGATGAAGCGCACGTCAACGCCCGCATCGGCGATGCGGTCGCGGAGCATGGCCATGTAGGCATTGCCTTCGTCCCCGGTGGGATGCGAGATGACCAGCCTGGCGCGCGGGTCGTTGAGGCGGCGGACCAACTCGACGGCGTGCTCGATGCCCTTGCGCTGCACGACTCGAGTAGGCTGGAGGATGAACCAGTCGTCGTCGCGCAGGCCGATTTCCCGGCGCAGGTCACGGTTGTAATCGTCCACGCCCGGCGGCGGGGTCTCGAAGTCCAGGACGTTGGGGATGACTTGGGAGGGGATGCCGAGGCGGCGGGCGAGTTCCTTTTGCTGCATGGAATTGATGACGACGTGTTCCATCCCGTAGAGCAGAGGAGGAAAGGCGGCCTGGAGGTAGTCGTTGGCGGCGTTGAGGGTGAACCGCTCGCGTTCCCAGGCGAAGTCATGGTGGTGGGCGATGACGGGGAGGGTGGTTTCGGCGATGACCTCGGTCATCGCCAGCCCCAGCGGCACGTGCATGGGGATGGCCAGGATGTTCTCGGGCACCAGGACCTCGAGCCGGAATTGTCCGAGGAAGCGATAGAGTTGGTCCTTGAGCCGTTCTTTGATGGACTGGATTTGGTTGGTAACGGCGCGCGCGCGCGATGCCACGCCAAACAGCCTGGCTTGCACCTCGGCCACTTCCGGATGGTTGAAGAACGCCAGCGGCGCGGTGAGGCTGCATTCGGCCGGGGCATCGAGCAGGCCGGCCATCCAGTAGCAGGAGTGGCCCATGCCCTCGAGGATGCGCGCCCATTTGCGGGCTTCCAGTGTGACGCCATCGGTCCCGTGAAAGCGCGTCGAGATGAACCCAATGCGCTTGGGGGCGCCGGTGGTCAAGATGCAGGTGCTCACGAGATTGAGTTCCACAGCAGAGGGTAGAGGTTTTCCGAGCGCAGTTTCCGGCGGAGGAATTCTGCCTGCGCGGCTTTGCCGCCGGCGGCCGGGAGGGGGGCCCAGCACGGCACAGGCATGAGTTGAAGGAAACGGCGGGCATAGGCGCGGCCACCGAGCCATCGTGCCGCAGAAGGCGGCCACGGGCTGGCCTGGAGCCGCCCTTCCAGCGTCCGCTCGCGCCAGGCCGTCAGGAACCGATTGAGCGGGGCGCAACGCTCCCACGATTCGTCCAGGGGCCGGGCCAGGACTTCCAGTTGCGCCGCCAGGGTGAGGCGGCTAAAGGGCACGGGGCGCGGGTCGTTTCCCGAGGCCAGAACGGCGGGTTTCCCAGCAAGGCGGCTGGCTGCACTGGGCATCAGGCCCTTCCACTGGGCGAACAAGCGCGCTTGGCGCTCGCGCTCGCCGTGCCAGTCAAACAGCGACGGGTCCACCCACACTTCCCCATAGCACTGTGGGAATCTGAATCCGAACTTCGCCAGGTCGGGCGCGATGTTGGGCAACCTCCGCGCCACGAGCGGGCGGTGGGCCGCCGCCGCTTCGAGAAAGGCCAGGCCGAAGCCTTCCTGAAGGGACGTAAGCACAACGGCTTCGCTGGCGGCCAGCAGTTCCGGGACGGATGGCTTCTGGGTTTCGTCGCCGTGCAGAATGCCCAGGCGCAGGCGCCAGTTATATGTTTGGGCGGCAGCAAGGAGGCTGTCCGCGTAGGCCTGTTCTTCGGCGGAACTCACGCCCCCGGTGGTGGCAAGCCAGGCCCCGGGCCGCAGCCAGCGCGTGAGCAGCAGGGCCTCGGCGATGTTTTTGCGGCGCAACAGGCGGCAGGGCAAGAGCCACACCGGGGCGTCGTCGCCGAGTTGTTGGCGCAGCCACGCGCGGGCGGCCTCGACTCGAGCGGCGAGCGGTCTCTTGACCGGTTCGATCGGGTTGGGCAGCCAGCCGGCCAAGCCGGGGAAGTGTTTTTCCAAGACCCTGGCGTCATCGTGGTTGACAGCGACGTGGCAGATTCGGGGCGAGGCGGCCAGGACAGCGCCGGCGACCGCATCGAGCTTGCGAAACCCCGGCTCGCGCATGGCCGCAAAGTGATGCCAGCGGTTGTCGAACCACCAGTCGTGATGATGGGCGATGAGAAAAGGCCAGCGGCTGTAAGAGGCGAATGTGAGTTCGCGCGCAAGGTAAAGGTTGCGGCCCAGGCCGAGGTTGTGCGCCCAGATGAGGCACTCGTCGCGGAGGTTCTCGCGCCACAGTTCCAGCACGCCATCGGAAACCAGGCGCGTGATGTTCCTCCGGGCGCTGGGCGCCATTTCGGAGACATAGCCAAACGCCGGCCGGACGAATACCTTAACGGGCGTGCCGTGGAGCCGGCGCCGAAAGTCGCGCAACCAGGCCGCGTCGGGGGCTTCGCCGGCGGCGAGCACGACGCCTCGGACACGCTCCGGCCAGTGCGCGAGCAGGTGCGGCGTGGCCATCTCGATGACACGCCGCACACCGCCGGGACGAAAGTGGTGATGGACGATGATCAGTCTCAACGCCCGGAATGTCGCATAAGACGGGCTCCGCTGCGAAGTCTTTTGAGGTATGAATTATGAAGCATGAATTATGAAGCATGAAATTGGAAAGCTTCTGGAGTCGCTCTATGGCCCAGGGCGCGCCTTCGGGATCGAACCGCGGCTCGCCCGCCTGATCGCCCGCTTCGTCCCTGGACCCGGCACAGCGGCAGGCAAAGCCGGGCGGGCATCGATGAGCCAGCGCGACGCCCTGCTCATCACCTACGCCGACCAGGCGCGCCGGGCCGGGGAGCGGCCACTCCGGACGCTGGCGGACTTCTGCGCACGCCGCCTCAAGGGCGTTGTCAGCGGCGTCCACCTCCTGCCCTTCTACCCGTGGTCGTCGGACGACGGGTTCGCGGTGAAGGATTTCTTCGCCGTCGAGCCGAGCTACGGCGCCTGGGAGGACGTCGGGCGGTTGGGGGCGGACTTCGACTTGATGTTCGACGCGGTGTTCAACCACGTCTCGGCCCAGGGCGAGTGGTTTCAGCGGTTTTTGGCCGACGACCCGCGCTATGCAGGCTTTTTCATTGCGGTGGCGGACAACCCGGACCTTTCCCAAGTGACACGCCCGCGCGCCCTGCCGCTGCTGACTGCTTTCCGCACCGCCTCGGAGGTCAAGAAAGTTTGGACCACCTTCAGCGCGGACCAGGCGGACCTGAACCTCAAGAATCCGGAGGTGCTGCTGGTCTTGGTGGAGGCGCTGTTGTTTTATGTGAGCCGGGGCGCGCGGTTCATCCGGCTGGATGCCATTGCGTTTCTGTGGAAGGAAATTGGCTCCACGTGCCTGAATCTGCCGCAGACGCACACCCTGGTCCAACTCTTGCGCGCGGTGTTGGACCAGGCCGCCCCGCAGGTGCTGCTGGTTACTGAAACCAACGTGCCGCACGCCGACAACGTCTCTTACTTCGGCAACGGCACGAACGAGGCGCAACTGGTCTATAACTTCGCCCTGCCGCCGCTTGTGCTGCACAGCTTTGCCACAGGCAACGCAGCCGTCCTTGCGCGCTGGGCCCAGGCGCTGGCGCCTCCCTCCGCCGGCGTGACCTTCCTCAACTTCCTGGCCTCGCACGACGGCATCGGGCTGAACCCGGCGCGCGGCATCCTGAGCCAGGCGGAGATAGACGCGCTGGGGCGGCGCGCGTTGGAACACGGCGGCCTGCTCTCTTACAAGGACATGCCGGACGGGTCGAGGCTGCCTTACGAGATGAACATCAATTACCTGGACGCGCTCTCGAATCCCGCGCAGGGCGAGCAGGCAGAGTTGGCGGCGCGCAAGTTTCTCACCGCCCATGCCATCCTGTTGAGCCTGCAAGGGGTGCCGGGCATTTATTTCCACTCGATGTTCGGCTCCCGCGGCGACCGCACGGGGGCCGATGCCAGCGGCATCCCGCGCCGAATCAACCGTGAGAAGCTTGACTGTGCCCGCCTCGAAAGAGAGCTCGGCCAGGCCGGCTCGCTGCGCGGCCGCATCTGGCGCGGGTTGAAGGCGCTCCTCTCTGTCCGCAGCGCGCAACGCGCCTTCCATCCCCAGGCGGCCCAGCGTGTCCTGGACACCGATGGGAGCTTATTTGCCTTGTGGAGAATCCCGCCGGAAAACCAGGGGCAGGTATTATGCCTGCACAATGTCTCCGCCCAGCCGGTCTCGGCGTCCGGCCTCCTGGCCCAGGGGACCTCCGCAAGGGTCTGGACGGACCTGCTGAGCGGGCGGCGCTATGAAGCGGACGGCCTCGGCGAGCCGGCCATTGAACTGGCCGGCTACCAAACAATGTGGCTGCGGGCCGGGAATCCTTAGTGGTCATGAAGACAAACTTCGACAGCCGTACTCCTGGCAAGACCCAACGGGCCGCAAGACGGCAGCCGGGGGTCGCTGCGCAGCGGCGATCCCCGGTCAAGAGCGGGGAGGGTCCCGCACCCGGAACCGGGGTGCCAGAGCCATAGGCGCGGCTTGCGCGAGACGTCTTCTGGCATCCCCGGGATGATTCCAAGCAGGCCTGAGGCAGCCGCAGGGCTCTTACGCCGGGTATGGTACGGACAAAATGCGCCCTTCAGCGCGCCAGGGCGGCGCGGCGGGGGCGCTCGGCCTCTGCCAGCCGCTTGAGGTCTTCGTAGAGTTGCCGCGCCAGGGCCACACGTTCAAGGAGGGCGTCGCCTTGCCAGGCGAGCTGTATCCGGGCGCGGTCGGTCCCCAGACGTCCTTCGGCCTCGAGGCGGCGCGCTTCTGCGACGATTTGTTCGATCTCCGCCAGGCTGGCCAGCCGTTTCGCCAGCAGCTCGTCCAGGCCGTCGAACTTCCAAAAGCGCAGACCTTCGCGCACGACATAGACCGGCGTGGTGTGCGCGCTGGTGCCGTCGCCGGCGCGCGCCCGGGCCGCCAGCCAGCAGCCCGCCCCGGCATCCACGGTGAAATCGATCCGGGCCTCGGCTGGATGGGGGTCTGCCGACTCGACGGAGCGGATGACAGCGCCGTGGCGGACCACTTCCAGACGGAGCGAGGCCGTGCGTTTGGGGTCGCCCCAGGCCCGGGCGTGGACGCGAAGGCGGCGGTCCGATTTGAGCCGGAGTTCATCGCCGGGCAAGGCGTGGTCCACTTGGAATTCGAGCATTGGCCCGCTGGTGGTGAAGGTGCGCCCGCGGCGGAAGGCGGCAAACCACGCATCCGCCGAAAAGGGCTTGCGGCCCAAAAAGGCGTAGGCGCGGACTTCGCCGACGGTCCCGCCCCAGGGCACGTCCGAGCCGGCGGAGGCGGTGAGTTTGCAGCCGAGGTTCAGGAAATCGTAATAGAGGTCGGTGCCCAGGTTGTTGAACTGGAGGATTTCGACGAAATCGGCTTTTGCGCGCGGGACGTTGAGGCTCATGTCGCGGTGGACGTGGAAGTTGCCGGAGTTGACGTGCGCGTAGCCGGTCAGGCCGCCCTGGGCGTGGACGGTGTCGAACACCTGGTCGTAGAGGTAGTAATGGTCGGTGTCGCGAACCATGCCGGGGATGTCCATCGCCAGGACGTGGCCGAGCTGATCATGGGTGCGTGGGCATTCCTGGCCGGGGGCCAGGACGTAATCGCCGCCGGCGACCCGGTAGCCGGGGCCGAAGCCGCGTTGCTCGAAGAAGGTCCGGTAGATGTCGCCCATCTTGACGATGTTGGCGAGGTGAATGTCCTCGGCCTGCACCCACGCCAGGAGGCGGCGCGCATCCTCGTCGGAGACAATCCGGCAATGGACGTGATCGTCGCCCGACCACCACCCAAGCCGGGGCATGTTCACCCAGCGCCGGGGACGGAGCACGGCCCGGGTCGTTTCGCCGGAACGGAGCGTGGCCTCCTGGAAGACCGCCTCGTGCTCGACGCCGCGGCGCACGCCGATCCGCCAGGTCCCCGGGGCCAAAGCCATGCCGACAGGCCCGGGCATGCACCAGAACGGTTCGTGCAGCGCGCCGGGGAGATTGGCGGCGCGGGCGCCGCTGGTGTTGCCTTGCTTGTCGAATTGGGGGGCGAAAGTGAGGCCGTTGGCAGGCTGGCGCTCCGAACCGTCGGTCTGCGAGAGCAACTGCACCATGGCGGGGGCGGGCTCGCCGGTGTCGTCCGAGAGCACGGTCAGCTCGAGCCGTCCGGGCGCCGGGGTGGCGACATCCAAAAGCAGGCGCACCGGGGGTTGGCCCGGCCGCCGGAACTCGAGGGTCAGCGTAGTCCGTCCGAAGGGAACATGCTCGAGGCCCGCGACGGCATAGGTCGCGCCGTTGGCCGCGGCGTCCAGCGGGACGAGGCTCGATTCACCGGCCGGTTGCGACATATCCGCCAGGCCCGTCGTGTAGCTTACCCCCTCGCCCCCGGCCAGCACTTCGATGAGCAAAGCCCCGGTGTCGCCCGGCAATTCGACCGGCCCGTGGGCGGCTAGCTTGGGCTGGCCGCCCGCCAGGTCCACGCGGAGGAGGCGCGGGCAGGACTTCACGCGCTGGAGCAACCGTCCGGCGGCAACTGCCAGGCGCTCCCCGGCAGCTTGGCGAGCGGTCTCGTCGGGCGCGTTCCGTGTCTGCTGTTGGGCCTCGCGCAAGTCGCGGTTGAGGGCCTCCAATTCCGGGCGTTGCTCCAGTCCGAAGAGGTACCAATGGTTGTGGGAGATACGCCCGGCGAAGTCAACGATGCCCGAGGGCAACGGCGGCGGGGCCTCGCCCGGCCACCCGGCCGGCGTGCCTGCCGCCAATGCCAGGGCTGCGACCATGCAGGGGCCGAAAAGGGGACGGTCTATTCGAGTGAGCGTATTCATGGCGGTAATGCGGGCGGGCCGGGTTTGGGTCGCGGGGGCTTGAGGCATCGAGCATGGAACAAACAGGCCGCACCCGCCAAGGCGGGGGCGAAGCCGGGGCCGCCGGGGGCCGCCGCATCGAGGGCGCAGCCGTCACGGCCTTCGGCCTGCAGGGTCCCGAGGGCCTTGGCCTGGGACCAGAAGCGGTCCTCGACGACGATGTCGTCGCCGGCGCGCAAGGCGGCGGGCGTCGAGCCGAAAAACCAGAGGCGAAGCCGGTGGCAGGCCGGGCCGGTCCCGCTGCTGCCGAGCAGGTCCAGTTCCGGCTCGTAGAGCGGCGCCAGGTCCAGTGGGCGGCCGGCCACGCGCAGCTTCAACTGCCGGGCGAGGGCCGGCGCCAGTTTCTTCAGGTAGGATTCCGATTCGGCCCGCGTGATGCGCCCGTCGCCATCGGCGTCCATCGCGCGGCGTTCCTGTGCCGACCATTGGTCGAAGAACGTCAAGTCCAGGGTGACATCGATGTAGCGCTCCCCGACGGTCAAATGGATGCGGTGCTGAACGCAGTCTGCCAATTGCTCATGCGCCGCCGAGCCGAGCCGTCCACCGATCATCAGGCCCGCGATCAGGGGCCACGCCAAGCCGCCCGCTCGCAGCCGGCCACGCGCAGTTTGGACGCTGTCCTTCATGCGATGCTTTGGTTTCCGCCTTTTACTCCTGACCGGCGGCCGAGGCAAGGATCAAACCAGCGTTCAAACCCTTGTAGGAGACGACGTAAGGAGTCTCTGATTGGTTCTTGGGGGCAGCCAAAGCCTGTCTCCGCGCGAGACCCCGACCAGAGACAATGAGCGAATGGGACCCGTTTGGGCGGCTTTGTCACTGCGCCCCTTTCCGGGCCAATCCCTGGCGGAGGTTTTTTTTCTCGATCCCGGGCGGGTTTTATGGGCACAATTCAAGGAAATGATGATGCGCAGGCTCGGGATTCGTCCGGTGTTCGTGATTGCCAGGGCTTTGGCGGTCGCGGGGTTGGGGTTGGCGGCGAGCTCTTGCTCGCCGCGCCTGCCGGTGGACCGGATTCTGGCCCGCTACCAGGAAAACCGGAGTTATCCTGAGGCGGCCTTTCGTTCCCCGCAAGACGGGACCTTGTTCCCCCCGGAAATCGTTCCTTGCAGATTCGCCTGGGAGGATGCCACGAAGGCCGACACCTGGCTTGTGCTGGTGGAAACCCGGGACGATGCGCGCCGGCTTTGCTTTGTCAGCCCGCAGAAAGAGTGGACGCCCAAGGCGCGGGAATGGAAGGAGGTCAAGGAGCGCTCGCTCGAGAAGCGCGCCAAGGTGACGGTGCTCGGGTTCCAACGGGCGGCGCCCCTGGACCTTCTGTCGCGGGGCCAAATCTCGATCAGCACGTCGAAAGATACAGTGGGCGCGCCGATTTTCTACCGGGAAGTGAACTTGCCGTTTCTGGAAGCGGTGAAGGACCCCTCCCGGATTCGTTGGCGCTTCGGGACCATCGATTCGGAGGAGCGGCCGCCGGTGGTGCTGGAGAAGTTGCCGGTGTGCGGCAACTGCCATTCCTTTTCGCAAGACGGGCGCTTGCTTGGAATGGACGTGGACTATGCCAACAACAAAGGGTCTTACGTCATTACGGCTGTCGCCAAGAACATGGCGCTGGCCTCGAGCGACATCATGACCTGGGACGATTACAAACCCGAAGACCGCCAGAGGACGTTTGGGTTGCTCTCGCAGGTTTCGCCGGATGGGCAGGCGGTCGTCAGCACCGTAAAGGACAAATCGGTCTTCGTGGCCAAACCCGGCCTGGCCTTTTCGCAACTGTTTTTCCCGATCAAGGGCATCCTGGTCATCTACCGCCGGAACAGCGCCACCTTCCAGTCGTTGCCGGGGGCGGATGACCCGCAGTATGTGCAAAGCAACCCCAGTTGGAGCCCGGATGGCAAGCACCTGGTTTTTGCCCGCGCCAGGGCCTACGAACTGAGGAACAAGGAGGCGGAAAACAAGCTGCTGCTCAGCGAGGAGGAGTGCGCCGAATTCCTGCGGGATGGAAAGCCATTCCTGTTTGACCTCTACCGGATACCCTACAATGACGGACGGGGCGGGAAGGCCGAACCGCTTGCCGGGGCGTCGCGCAACGGGCGCAGCAATTATTTCGCCAAGTATTCACCGGACGGCAGATGGATCGTTTTCTGCCAGGCGCGGAGCTACATGCTGCTGCAGCCCGACAGCGAGCTCTACATCATCCCGGCGGAGGGCGGGGCGGCGCGCCGGCTGCAATGCAACACCTCGCTCATGAACTCCTGGCACAGTTGGTCGCCAAACAGCCGATGGCTCGTGTTTTCCTCCAAATGCCAGACGCCCTATACGCAGTTGTTCCTCACCCACATCGATGAACAGGGGCAGAGCACGCCGCCCGTGCTCCTGGCGCATTTCACAGGGCCTGACCGCGCGGCCAATATTCCGGAGTTCGTCAACACGGCCCCGGGCGGCATTGCCAGGATTCAGGAACAATTCCTTGACGACCTTTCGCACGCGCGGGCGGCGTATGTGTTGGAAAACAGCGGGGATATCGAGGGCGCCATCCAGGAGTACCGGAGGGCCCTGGGCATAAACCCAAAGAATGTGCATGCGCATCAAAGGCTTGGATATATTCTCTTTAATCTCAAACAGGAACAGAAGGAAGGGTTGGCCCACACCACGGAGGCGCTACGATTGGACCCTAACGATGCCTGCGCCCATTTCGACCTGGGAATGGCCTTGCGGCGCCAGGGACAGTCCGAACAAGCGGTCCAGCAAATGGCCAAGGCCCTGGCGCTTATGCCGGAAGGATTTGACCGCCGCTACAACCCGTGCGACATGAATTGCGCGCTCGGGGATGCCCTGATGGCCAACGGGGACGCCAGCCAGGCGGCAACCGTCCTGACGAAGGCCGTTTCGCTCAATCCAAAAAGCGCCCGCGCCCATTACCTCCTGGCCTTGGCGCTTGCCGCGCAGGGTTTGATACAGGAGCCGGCAGAGCACTACTCAACCGCGCGCTCGTTGCTGCCCGGCATCGACACCATCCCGGAGTTGCACTTGCTGATGTCCGTCAATTACGAAAAGGCAGGCCGATTTCGCGCTGCGCTCCAATCAGCGCAGACGGCCCTCGATGTCGCTCAGGCCAGGGGCAACGCACAACTGATTGAGTCGGCCAAGGACCGCCTTGGCGAGTGCCGCCAGAATGCCGGCGGACAGTGAATTGACATTCTCATTTTATCATTCACCCGTCATGAACTTTCCTGATCATTCGCCCGCGCCCCGGTCTGGCAGGGCTTGCTCGATCCTGATTCCCATCCGCCGCCGCCTCAATGCTGTCGTGTTGCCCGCCCTTGCGGCCTTTGTTTCAACCGCCAACGCGGCAACTCCCCAACCGGGGGAGTTCCTGGCCTGCAAGACCTGGTCGGAGCGCGTGTTTTCCGGCGGGCAGGGAGCGCAATCGTCCGCATTGCTCAAGCTCATTCCTGAGGACGCGGCGGAAGGAACCAATCCGTTCGGCCTTTCATTCGTCTGCCAGGGGACCAACAGCGCCGCCTTGTTGGCGAAGTGGGCCTGCAGGGTCGGCGAGCGGAAACTCGATTCTCAGCGCACCCTTCGGGAACTTGCCTACGGCGACCCGGCCGGCGGTCTGGAGGTCCGGATCGAGGTCGTCCGCTTCAGCGACTTTCCGGCGGTGGAGTGGGTGGCCTATTTCACCAATGGCGGCCCCAGGAACACCCCGTTGCTCGAGGGCATCCAGGCCATCGACTCGAGGCTGCCGGTGGCGGCTTCAGGCCCCGCCGTGGTCCACTGGGCCAAGGGCGGCGTGGCCTCGTTCGACGATTTTGCCCCGCAGACGTTTGATCTGAAGCCCGGCGCCAAACTTCGGCTCCAGCCTGGCGGCGGAAGGTCCTCCAGCCAGGTATTGCCCTTCTTCAACATCCAGGGGGCCAATGGCGGGCTTGTGGCCGCCGTCGGGTGGAGCGGCGAATGGGCGGCCGAATTTGCCGCCGATGCGCGCGGCCAGGTTGCGTTCAAGGCCGGCCTGGAGCGCACCCGCCTGTCGTTGTATCCCGGCGAGTCCATCCGCACGCCGCGCATGTTGCTCCTCTTTTACGAAGGGGACCGCTGGCGGGGACAAAACCTCTTGCGCCAGTTCATCCTGGCCCACCACCGGCCCAAGCCGGGCGGCCAGCCGCTGGTCGCGCCGATCACTTGCGGCAACTGGGGCGGCACCGCCGCCGAAATCCACCTGGATAACATCCGGAAGATCGTTCGCGAGAGACTGCCCATCGATTATTACTGGATCGATGCCGAGTGGTTCGGCCAAGGCGCTTGGCCGGTCAACACCGGGAACTGGGAGGTAAAAAGGGACCTCTACCCAAACGGTTTCAAACCTCTCAGCCAGGCCCTACGCCAATCCGCCCGCGAGTTGATGCTCTGGTTCGAGCCCGAACGCGTCCACAAAGGCACCGCCTGGCACAGGGAACATAAAGAGTGGCTGCTCGACATCGGCGGCGACGACCTCCTCTTTGACCTCGGCAACCCCGCTGCGCGAGAATTCCTGGCCGCCTTCCTGTCAGACAAGATCCAGCAGTTCGGCTTGGGTTGCTATCGGCAGGACTTTAACATGGACCCTCTGCCGTTCTGGCGAAGGGCCGACGCCCCGGACCGGCAGGGCATGGCGGAAATCCGCCACATCGAGGGGCTTTACGCGTTGTGGGACCAACTGCTGGAACGCAACCCGGGGCTGATCATCGATAACTGCGCCAGCGGCGGCCGTCGCCTGGACCTCGAGACGGTCGGCCGCGCAACGCCCTTCTGGCGGACCGACGGCCCGCGCGACCCCATCGCCCACCAGTGCCATACCTGGGGCCTTCTGCCCTGGGTCCCTCTGAGCGCGACCAGCCAGGACCGGGCCGGGGACGATTACGAGTTCCGCAGCAGCATGTGCAGCAGTCTCTGCCTCAATTGGTGGGTCTCGGGGGACGCCCCGGCTGAGAAAATCCCCGCCAATTTCCCCTTTGCCTGGGCGCGGGCCACACTCGAACAGTACCTCTCCATCCGCAGCTTTTACTACGGCGATTATTACCCGCTGACGCCCTATTCCCAAGCCCCCGACTCGTGGATGGGCTATGAACTGAACCGCCCCGAAATGGGCAAAGGGCTGGTCGTGGTCTTGCGCCGTCCCGACAGCCCCTTTGATTCCGCCCGCTTTCCTCTGCGCGGACTGGACGACGGCGCGTCCTACCGGGTGACCGACCTCGATGCCAGGACCCAGCTCACTTGCCCCGGCCACGAGCTGCTCAACGCCGGCCTGGAAACGCCCATCAAGACCAGGCCCGGCTCCGCGCTGTTTCTTGTCGAGCGCCAGTGAGGCGCCCCTCGCGCAAGCCATTGCAGGAGACGAGCGCAAGTCTCTGCCACTGTAGGAGACGAGCGTAAGTCTCTGCCACTGTAGGAGACGACGTAAGGAGTCTCTGATACGCAGGAGACGAAATACGGAACCGCAGGTGAGCGGTGTCTATCGGGGTAGTATGAAACGGAAACTCGTCGGTATTGGGGCCTTTCTCTTGCTCGTTGGGGCGATCATCCTCCTGCTGTGGTTCAGCCGGTCCGCCCAGAGGCATTGGACTGCCTCCCAGGCGCCACACCCGGGAAAGAATCCGTCATTGGTCATCGACCCGCCGGAGAATGTCCGCTGGACCGCCTCGGCGCCTCTGAAGGCGCCATCCACCAACTCGGCGACGCCGACAAACAAATCGCCGACGGTGAAATGACCGGCGCCTCTTGCGCCGGAATTTAGATTTGCAACCGACTGGATGGCGTTAAACTGTCTGGCGGATGCACTGGCTCCAAACACTCGACGTCGAACTGTTCCGCTTCGTTAACCTGAGCTTGGCGAATCCCTTGTTTGACGCCGTCATGCCGTTCCTGAGCGGCAATCGGTGCTTTTTGCCGTTGCTGGCCCTGGTGGGAGTGCTGCTCCTTTGGAAAGGGCGGGTCCGGGGAACCGTTTGCCTGGGGATGTCAATCGCCGTCCTGGCCATCGGAGATGGATTCGTCTGCCGGAACATCAAGAATGCCGTGGAACGCCCGCGGCCTTTTCTGGCTCTGTCCGGCGTCCGCCGTCCGGACCGCCCGAAGGGTGCGCTTGAATCTCTTGGCCGGGAGTCTCCCGCTCCTAATCCTAATCTTAATATGGACAGTTCAGGGAGCATGCCCTCCTCCCACGCGGCCAATTGGTTTGCCGCGGCGATGGTGGCCTTCATTTACTATCGCCGCAGCCTCTGGTTCATGCTGCCGATGGCGGTCCTGGTCAGTTTTTCGCGGGTCTATAACGGGGTCCACTATCCGAGCGATGTGGCGGCCGGAGCGATCCTCGGGGCCGGTTATGGCGCCGCCATCGTGTGGTCGCTCGACGGGCTTTGGCGCTGGGCGGGCCGGAAATGGTTTCCGCTTTGGTGGCCCAGGTTGCCGTCCCTGCTGGCGCCGGAGGCGCGCAAGCAACCCGCCGAGGGTGAAGAGGAGGAGGACCTGGCGCTTCCGCCCAGGAAAGGGCTGCCGGAGCCGGGCTTTCGTCCGCCGCAGGTCACCCTGGACCAGCATTGGCTGCGAGTCGGCTGCCTCTGGCTTGGGGCGCTGTTGCTGGCGAGGCTGGCGTACATTGCCAGCGGGACGATCGATCTGAGCGAGGACGAATCGTATCAATGGCTCTGGTCCAAGCACCCGGCCCTGTCCTATTACAGCAAGCCGCCGATGATTGCTTATACCCAACTTCTGGGCACATCGATCTGGGGTGATACTGCGCTGGGCGTGCGCTTTCTCTCACCCATCCTCGCAACCGTTCTCGGCCTGGCCCTCCTCCGGTTCTTCGCCCGAGAGGCCAACGCCCGCGCCGGCTTCTTCCTGCTGCTCATTGTTACAGCCGCCCCTCTAATGTCGGCCGGCTCGGTGCTTATGACGGTCGGTACCCTTTCGGTGTTGTTCTGGACGCTGGCCATGCTGGCGGGTTGGCGGGCGGTCCAGGAAAACGCGCAGACCCGTGATTGGCTCCGGGTGGGGCTCTGGATGGGCTTGGGGTTCCTGAGCGATTACACCGGGCTGTTCCAATGGCCCTGCTGGGCTGTTTTCTTTGTTTTGTGGCCACCGGCCCGCAAGCAACTGCGCCGCCCGGGGCCGTACTTGGCGCTGGCGCTGAGCTTGCTCCTGGCCTTGCCGGTGGTGGTTTGGAATATGCAGCACCACTGGGCTGCCATCGCGAGCGTGGCCGGTGATGCGAATGTGGGCCGGTCCTGGAGATCGCCTGTCCGCTGCCTGGGGGAATTCCTGGCGGCCGAGGCGGCCATGCTGAACCCGGTCTTTTTTGCCGGGATGCTCTGGACGGCTATCGTCTTCTGGCGCCGGGGCCGGCATCATCCGCTGCTGGTCTATCTTTTCAGCATGGGCGCGCCGCTCTTCCTGGCCTGCCTGCTCTACGCGTCGCACGCGCGCGTGATGCCCAACTGGATTGCCCCGGCGGTGCTCCCGTTGTTCTGCCTCATGGTCATTTACGGGGACACCCAATGGCGGATGGGAAAGGCCTGGGTCAGAGGCTGGCTGGCGGCGGGCTTGGGCCTGGGATTGCCGCTGGTCATCCTCGGCCACAACACCGACGGCCTCGTCAAGGTCATCGGCCGTCCGCTGCCCGCGAAGCTCGACCTCCTGTACCGTGTGCGCCAATGGCGCCAGGCCGCCGCCGTGGCCGGCCAGGCGAGGCAGGAATTGCTGGCGGAAGGCAAGCCGGTTTTTATCATCGCCGGCCACTGCGGGCTGGCCGGGGAACTTTCGTTTTATCTCCCGGAAGCCAAAGCGGGCGTCCCGGACGAGCCGTTGGTGTATTGCCTGGCCGGCGGGCAACCGAACAACCAGTTCTACTTTTGGCCCGGCTACAGTCGGCGCCAGGGCCAGAATGCCATTTACGTTTGCGAGTTGGACCGCGACCAGCCTGTGCCCAAACCCACGCCGGCGCAGTTGGAAATCGAGTTCGAGTCCGTGACCAGCCTGGGCGTGCGCAATGTGCTCTACCGGGACCGGCGCCCGTCGCGGCCGCTGCAGGTCTTTGAATGCCGGGGCCTCCGTTGATCGCCTGGACACGCCTGCAACCCCCTAATCCCAATCCTCCCTTGCTTAGCTCGACACATTTACAGCGCCGCCCGACCGTCCTCAGAATCCCCTTGGAAACGGATTATGATCTCGAGGCGACGCTGAACTGCGGACAGGCCTTTCGCTGGCGGTTGACCGAGCGGGGTTGGACCGGCGTGATCGGCAGACACCCCGTGTGCCTGCGCTCCAATGGGCGCGGCCTCGAGGCCGAGACGGCCCACCCGGTTTCCGACTGGGACTGGCTCACGGAGTACCTGCAAACCGACTTGGACCTCGAAGCGGTGCTGCGGACGTTCCCGGACGACGAACCGATGCGGGCAGCCCTGGCGTCGTGCCGCGGTTTGCGGCTCCTGCGCCAGCACCCCTGGGAGTGCCTGGCCTCGTTTATTCTGTCTTCCACCAAGCAGATCGTTCAAATCCGTCAGATTGTCGAGGCTCTCTGCGAGCGGTATGGCGAGCCGCTGCCGGCGCCGCCCGCATCGCCCTTTGCGCGCGCCCGGACCTTTCCGTCTCCGGCCCGCCTGGCGCTCGCCGGCGAGACCGGGCTGCGCGCCTGCAAAATGGGCTTTCGCGCCCCTTACCTGTTAGCCGCGGCCCAAAGGGTGGCCGCCGGCCAGTTGGATTTGGACCGGCTGGGCGCCCGGCGGCCCGAAAACGCCCGGGCCGAACTGATGCAGTTGCCGGGGGTCGGGCCGAAAATTGCCGACTGCGTCTTGCTCTTCGCTTATGGGTTCCAAGCCGCGTTCCCGCTGGACGTATGGGTGCTCAGGGCCCTGAGGCGGCTCTACTTCCCAGGCCGGCGGATTGAGCCGGGGCGGCTGCGGCGGTTTGCCGCGGGCCATTTCGGTCCATACGCCGGCTATGCGCAGCAGTATCTGTTCCACTACATAAGAAATGTTAAAGATGAAGCCAACCCTTGAAGTGACCTTTGCGCCTGCGGAATTCCGGGCCCTGAAGGGCCGCGATTTGAGCCGGACGACTTGTGTGGTGTTTGACGTGTTGCGGGCCGCCAGCACGATGGCCATTGCGCTGAGCAACGGGGCGGAGGCAATCGTCCCGGTGGGGAGCATCGCCCAGGCCGTGCGCCTGCGCCAACGGCAGCCGGCACTCCTGCTCGCCGGCGAACGGGACGGGGTGCGCATCCCGGCCAGCCTGAGCGGGGGCATTGACTTTGATTTGGGCAACTCCCCGCGTGAATTCACCCGGAACAAGGTGCGGGGAAAGACGATTGTCATGACCACCACCAACGGCACGCGGGCGTTGCGGGCCTGCGCGGCGGCCAGGCGCGTCCTCATTTGCAGCTTCCTGAATCTGCGCGCCACCGGGGAGTTTCTGGCCAACCAAGGCCCGTCCCCGCTCTTGCTGGTGTGCAGCGGCACGGCCGAAGAGTCGTCCTACGAGGATGTCCTGGGCGCCGGGGCCTTGAGCGAGCTGCTCTGGCCGCATTGGAGCGGCGCCGTGGCCGCAGACTCGGCGCTGATGGCCCGCCGGTTGTTCGCCGCCGAGCGGGCAGACCTGGCCGCCGCCTTCGGCCAGTCGCGCAACGGCCGGCGGTTGCTCGGGCTTGCCGAACTGCGGGAGGACGTCGCCTTTTGCGCCCGGCGTGACCGGGTCAACCTGGCTGCCGGGATGGACCGGGATGGGAAGATCAGGGCGCTCTGAGCAGGTCCAACTGTTTTCTGGCCTGCGAAAAACCGGGTCGGAGCCGCAGGGCGGCCTCAAGATGGGCGGCCGCCTCGTCGCGCCGCCCCTGGCGGAGGAGCACTTGCGCGAAGCGATAATGGATTTCGGGATTGTTGGGGGCCAGCCCGAGGGCGGCCTGGTACTGTTCGAGGGCCTGCGGCAGCTTGCCCTGCGCCGCCAAAGAACCGGCCAGGTTGGCGTACGCTTCCGGATTGTCGGCGTTGAGGCGCAGGGCCTCCCGGTACTGGCGGATGGCCTCCTCGAACTTGCCTTGTCCGGCCAGGGCATTGCCCAGATTATTGTGCGCCTGGGCATCCTCGGGTCTGATGCGCAGCGCCTGCTCGTATTCGTGGATGGCCCCGTCCAGTTTGTGCTGGACGGCCAGGGCATTGCCCAGATTGCTGTGCGCGCTCGCATCGTTTGGCTTCAAGCTGATGGCCTGGCGGAAATGGACTATGGCCTCGTCGAGCTGCCCTTTCATGGCCAGGGCAACCCCGAGGTTGTTATGGGCGTCCACGTGCTCGGGGTTCTGGGCGAGGGTGACCAAATAGTGCCCGATGGCCTCGTCGACCCTGCCGAGTTCGGACACGGCATTGCCCAGATTGTTGTGGACCTCCGGATGGTTGGCCCGGATGCGCAGGGCAGCCAGGTAGTAACCGATGGCCGCGTCGTACTTTTTCTGCCCGGCCAGGGCATAGCCCATGTTGTTCAGCGCGTCTTCGTAATTGGTGTTGATTTCAAGCGACCGCTGGTAATTCACCATGGCCTCGGCTGTCCTGCCCTGGCGGGACAGGTAAAAGCCGAGATTGTTGTAAGCCAGGTAATTCCGATCAGTGACCTTGACCGCGCGGCTGAAGAGGGCCTCGCTATCGTGCCAATACTGCTCCTGCCGGACGCTCAGAGCGGCGCAGGCCATCAGCGCAAACACCGCTGCCAGGCCCAGGGCCGGGACCCGCCACGCCCGCGGCGGCAGCAAATCCGGCAGGTTCCACATCAGCGGGACCAATAGGCCGATCATTGGCAAATACATGTAACGATCTGCCATGGATTGGATTCCGACCTGCACCACCCCTATGACCGGGACCAACATCCCCAGGAACCAAAACCAGCCTGCCGCCAGGGCAGGGCGCCGCCGGGCCAGAAAGACCACCGCCCCGGTAGCGAGCGCCAAAAAACAAGCGGCCGCTATGACCTCAGACAACGGCCAATGGCCCGGATGCGGATAGAGGACCGAGAGCTTTGCCGGCCAGACCATCTTGGCCAGGTAGCGAACATAAGAGATCGCCGCGTTGCCAATGCGGGCATCCAGGGGCAGGGCCGTGGAGACGGCGCCTCCTTTTCTCTGCGCCACAAAAGTAACTACGCTCGAGGCCAGGCTCAGGGCCAGAAACGGCAGCTTCTCCAGGACCAGGCCGCCAAGGGCCGCGCGCCGCAGCCGCCCCAGGGGCCAGTAGTCAACCAGGACCAGCACAAAGGGCAATGTCACCAGCATCGGCTTGCTCATCAGGCCCAAGCTGAAAAACAGGAGCGAAAGCGAATAGTATAACAGTGGACGCCGGGTAAGGCGCGTCACTCCGTGCGCGCCGGCTTCGGCCTGCCCTTGGTTGCGGGCGCGCAGTTTCTCGACGTAAATCGCATAGGCCCCAAGGGTGAGCAGAAAAAACAACCCGCTGAGCACGTCTTTGCGCTCAGAAACCCAGGCCACCGACTCGACGTGCAACGGGTGCAGGGCGAAAAACGCGGCGACCAGCGCACTCCGCCACAAGGCCCCGGTCATGCGCCGCAGGACCAGAAACAGGAGCAAAGTGTTGGCAATGTGCAGAGCGACGCTGACCAGGTGATGCGGGCCGGCGTGCTCGCCGAAGAGCCCGCAATCCAGGGCGTGCGACAGCCAGGTCAGCGGGTGCCAGTTGCTGGCATGGCCCGTCGTGAACGCCCAAACCACGGTCTCCCAGGTCAACCCGTTCTGCACATGGGAGTTGGCCGTCACGTAATCCCCGTCGTCATAATCGACAAAGCCATTCCCGCCGGCAGGCCAATACACCGCCAGGGTCGTGATCCCCAGCAACAGGCAAAGAAGGCCGGGCCGGCCGATGACCTGCTTCCAGGATTTGCTCGGCGCCGGCGAATCGGCGCTCCGCATCCGTTTTGGCGTTTGGCGCGCGCTCATGCTTGCACGCCCGGAGCCTACAGAAAACCGGAACTCAAGAGTAGGTTTTTTGTGCCAACTGGCTGAGCGTCTTGGCGAATTCGCCGCTCGGACACGCCCCCAAGGCCGCAAGCCCGTCCTGGATTGCGGAAACCGCCTTGGAGGGCGTCCGTCGGCGTCGGAAGTTGTTCAACTCAACATCAGTTCATAGGCCGCGTTGCGGGACGAGGCGGTGGCGATGGGAGAGCGGTTTAAGCGCAACCATCAGGCTGCCGCTGGCAATTGAGCCAGCGGATGAATCTCGCGCTCAATCCGCTTGGCATGGCGCGAACGCGCAACTTCCAAGTCATAGTCTGCTTGAATTCCAAGCCACAATTCCGGCGACACGTTGAAGAGGCGACCGAGCTTCAGCGCCATTTCTGCGCTCACGCCGCGCTTGCCCCGGCAAATCTGGCTGACCGCAACCGGCGTAGCGCCAACGGCCTTGGCGACCGCATAGGCGCTGAGCTTCATTGGCTTCATAAACTCCTCGCGCAGCACGTCGCCCGGATGCACCGGATTCAATCTCTCATTTCGTTTGCTCATAACGCTCAGTGATAGTCCGCGATTGCGACCCGCTCCACGTTGCCGCCGCGCCACTCAAAGCAAATCCGCCACTGGTCGTTGATGCGGATACTGTGTTGGCCTTTGCGCTTCCCGCTTAAGGCCTCCAGGCGATTGCCCGGCGGCATCCGCAGGTCGTTCAAGACCCTTGCGCGATGCAGGTACTCGAGCTTGCGCCGTGCGGTGTCTTGAATGTCCGGCGGCAACCGGCGTGAACGCTCCCCGCGAAAAATCTTTTCAGTTTCCACACAGGCGAAGCTGACGATCACGCCGAGATATTACCGCTTCCCGATAACAAGTCAAAGCGCCTTTTTTCGTCGTTCATCCTGGCGGACGGGGTGAAGTGCGGGAAACCATTGATTCATGGGTGATTTTGGAGGTGGTGGCTGGGGGCGGAATTGGCCAATTCTCCCCGCAATCACGAGACAAATTGGCCCTTTCTTAACGGTTACTCAAGCGTCATCGGCTACTACCCAACCATACCCTTTTTAACTCGTTTGGTGTCCGTTTTGGTGTCCGTTGTTTTTCAGCCGTCATGCGCCCTCCTCTGGCAAGTCCCAGCCGACCGCTTCCACCAAATGTGCGGCGAAGGCCGGCACGCTCTTGCCCAGGAAGGCCAGAAGTTGCTCCGGCGTGCGATTCCGTTTGCGCGCGATCTCTTCCAACCGCGCAACCACTACCCCGGCATTCAGCGTGTAAAGCATAATCAAGTAATCGGCCGGATGACAGGCGAACACGTCCCAGGGTTCCAGGGACTTCGCCGGGAAATGCCTCAAGTTGCTGGTCACGATCAATTCGGCGTGGCCTCGAATCGCAGTGGCGAGCACGTGCCGATCCTTCTCGTGGTTGGCACAAGCCGACAAAAGCGCTTCGTGTCCGGTCACCATGGCTTCGGGAAAGGCTGACTCCACCGCCTCGCGCCAGGATTTCGCCAGTTCCTTGGGCCAAGCCAGCTTGCCAATTTGGGTGCGTTGGACTTCGTCCAAAATCTCCCGGTCCCACAGCGGGTGATACAGTCGCGGGGTCTCCGCCAGCGTGAGGAATAAGTCGCACAGGCCGAAGTTGGCCAGCACGCAGGCATCCAGCACCACGCGGAAATTACCGTCCATCGGCGCCGCCGGACCCTTTCTCATACAGCCCCGCCGCCTCGACCTTGCGGCGCAAGTCATCCAGCGTCGTGTGGCGGCGCGAATCTCGCTGGCGCTGGTATTGCATCAGGTCTTTCAGATGTACCCGCCGATGCGTCCCCACCTTGTGATGCCGGATCGCTCCCTTTTCCAGCAGGCCCACCAGGAACGGACGCGACACGCCGAGGAAATCGGCCGCCGCCTGCGTGGTCATGCTCTCGGTTTCCGGCAGCAGAACCAGGACCTTGCCCTCGCGCAAGGTGCGCACTACCCGCGCCAGCAGATGCAAGATGGGTTCCGGCAAGTCCAGACGCACCCCTTCCCGCCCCACCAACACCGGGGGCTCATCCGCCAAGACGGCCTCGCTTAGCCGATCCAACTGGCGCAACTGCCGCGCGGTCAGGGCCGCCGGGTCCAACCGATTCTCGATCATTTTCGTACCTCAACACTACCATTGATCTCAATCGTAATCAACGCAATAATCGCAATATCCGAAACACGGTTCCAACGGTGCCACAAATCGTCGGCCGCGCTGCACACGAGGACCGATAGGAAGACGGCCCACTTTGGAGATCCGCGCTGTTTGCCAGAATGGCCGGGAATGGCTCTGGGGCGCACGGTTTCCTGGCCTGAACGCATCGCGGCGGGGTAGGGTGCTACTCTGACACCCCCTGCGTGGTCTTGGGGCGTTTTCCTGTCCGCTTCGGGCGATTCCTGGGGGAGCGGCACATACCCTCGAAGGCGGTTCGGAAATCCCAAACTGGCCCAGAAGTGGCCCGGAGCACTTTTTTTCAATCCAAAATCGAGCCTCTTTTTGCATGGGAAAATGGTGCTGGAAAGCCTGATTTTACAGGCTCTTCTGAAGCTGGTGGCTGGGGGCGGAATTGAACCGCCGACACAAGGATTTTCAGTCCTCTGCTCTACCAACTGAGCTACCCAGCCAACCCGTTGAAAACAAGAAACTTGGACAGTTTTTCCGAATTCGGCAGTCGGCTTTCTTGTTCTACTTTTGCCCAATGAACCGCAATGAGACGCATCGAGTCGCAGATGCCAGCAAGCCACTGCGGAGGCGCAAGGGCACCTTCAGGTTTTCGCCGACGCAGACTTACCGAATGCATCTTCAAGACGCGAAGACAATACCGCATGCCGTCGCTGCACGGCAAGAGTTAAGGCGAAGAATCGACAGCGGGGAGTTTGAACCAGCCGGAGCCGAAGAGCAGGAGCCGGCCGAAGGGACCAGGCCGGCCGGCGGGCATCCCGGTGGCTCGCACACCCTGAAGGAGGCCATCGTGGGATACCAAGCGGAGCGCGACGCGCCAAACACTTTTGAACCGGGGCTTTCATTCGCATTCGGACTGTGCTAGGAAGAAAGCATGAAGACGCTGGACAAGAACCTGCTTGAAACGGCGACGCAGCGACTCGTGGCAGATTTTCAGCCCGAACAAGTCTGGCTTTACGGCTCGCACGCCTGGGGGAATCCGCACGACGACAGCGACGTGGACCTGCTCGTCGTGGTGCCGCACAGCGACGAGACGCCCATTCGTCGCTCGCAACGCGCGCACCGCTGTCTCCGCGGACTGCGGATGCCCAAGGATGTTTTGGTCGAAACGCGGCAAGAGGTTGACCGCGTCAAGGGACTCAAAACTTCACTCGAAAACATCATTTTAAGCCGTGGGCGGAGGCTCTATGGCTGACGCCCCCGCTTCCGAAGCGAAGGCATGGATGGTCAAAGCGTGGCGCGACTTGGAAACCGCCCGCCGCGCGGCAACCGGCCAGCCTCCTTTCTACGACGTGGCGTTGAAGTTTGCCCAAAGCATTTACGATTTCGTGTTGAAGCTGCTTCCGGCGGACGCGCGACCGTGACCTAGCGCGGGCGTTGGGCGCCCGGGCCCTATGATGGGTTCTGAGCGGGCATGCTTGAATCACAACAACGAATCCGCCAGCCGGGCGCTGTTCTGCAAGACCTTCTCGATCAGCGGCCGGCGCTTCCAAGTTTCCGCGGACAACTTTTCGCTGTTCGCAAAGCAGCGTTCCTGCACCTCCCGCAGGACGCCGACAACGGCCGGGTCGTAAACGACAAGGTTGATCTCCGCGTTCAACGCGAAGGACCGGATGTCGATGTTGGTGGAGCCCAGCAGCGCGATATCCTCGTCCACGGTGATGTGCTTGGCATGAAGGAAGCGGGGTTGGTAGAGATGAATCTGGATGCCGCCTTCCAATAGGGCCTCGTAGAACGAACGCTGCGCCAGTTGCGTCAGGAGTTGGTTGGCGTGCATGGAAACGATCAGGTGCGCCTCCACGCCGCGCAGGGCCGCCGAGCGGATGGCTTGCAAAACAGGTTCGTCCGGCACGAAATAGGGCGTGGTGATGACGACGCGGCGGCGCGAGGCGTAGAGCAGCGCCACGATGAATTCCTGACCATTCTCGTGGCCGTAGCCCGGGCCGCTCGGGATGAGCTGGGCCGGCGATTGGCCCGTGGGCGGCAGGTCGGGAAAATGGTCCTTGTAATCCGGCGGTTCGCCGGTTTCAAAGAAGTGGTCTGCCAGGAACACCGCCTGCAGTTGAGCCGCTATCGGGCCGGTCAGCCGCGCCTGCAGCTCTTCATTGGGGCAACCTCTCACGAATTCCGGATTCACAAGGTTCTGCGAGCCGGTGTAGCCGATGCGGTTGTCTATGACCGCGATCTTGCGGTGATTGCGCAGATCGAAGCGCGCGGTGTTGCGCGGGAAGAACCCGGATGGCAGCATCGCGTGGACCTCGACGCCCGCGCTCCGCAACCGCGGCGCCAGTTTCCGCAGGCCGTGCTTGGAACCGACCGCGTCCATGAGGACCCGGCATTGAACGCCGCGTTCGGCCGCGCGGACCACGGCCTCGCAGACGCGGCGCCCGGTCTCGTCGGCCTCCCAGATGTAAAAGAGCAGGTGGACGCTCTGCCGCGCGGCATCAATATCGGCAATGAGGCGGCCGATGGAACCCATGTAGTCGGTCAGCAACTCGACGGAGTTGCCCGAGCAGGCTTCGAAATCGCCAAGCTGCTCGCCCAGTTGAGCAATGGGCTGGAGATAGGGCGGGAGGCTCGGGACCCCGGCGGCCGCTGCCTTCCTTTGCGCCTGCACTTCACGGATGCGGCAGGAGGCGCGTTCCTGCATCTCGAGGCGGCGCTTGGGCAAATAGATGCGGCCGAAAAGCGCGTAGAGCAGAAGCCCCGGCCAGGGCAACAGGAAGATGAGCAACAGCCAGGTCCGCGATGCGGCGGCGCTCCGCCGCTGCGGAACGTAAATCAGCATTACGAACCGGATGATCCACTCGCTGATCAGGTATGCCACCGACCAGTGCATGGCACAGGGAAGCACGGCCCTCGAAACTTATCAAGGCCGCTCCGGCGGGCCTTGCCCCAAGTCTCAGGGCAATTCCTTGATCAGGATATTGCGGAAGCTCACGGTGCCATGGTCGCCCTGGAGCAGGATGGGCCCCGGTTCGGTGACTTTGTTGTCCAGCTCCCCGCCGGTAGGCCGGTTGCACTCGACGTTGTCATGAATCTTGACTCCGTTCATGATGACGGTGATGCGGTTGCCGATCATTGTGGCCTCGGCGGTCTGCCACTCGCCCGCCGGTTTGGTGATGAACTTGTCCGGGGCCTTGAAATTGTAGATCGAGCCGTTGCCCGTCAGGGTCGCTTGCCCTGATTTATAGTCCCCCAGGATTTGAATCTCGTGCCGCCCGCGCAAGTAGAACCCGCTGTTGGAATCCTCCGGGGTCATATATTCGTAGCGCACCGTGAAGTTGAGGAATTTCCGCACCGTCACCAGGTCCACCCCATGAGCGCCGTTTTCGACGGTGTTCTTGAGGATGCCTCCGGGCAGGACGCTCCAGGAGTTGTGGCTGTTGGGGTTGCGGATTCTCCAACCCGTGAGGTCCTTGCCGTTAAAGAGCGGATGGAAGTCCTTTGCGTCGTCAATGCCGGCCTGCGCGAGCGGAAAGGCGGCGAGGATTGCGAGTGAAACCAGCGCCAGGGTCTTTTTCATAGAGTCTAACGTAATGAACTGCGTCCGCCCGGCATCATGCCCCAAACCACCGGAGTGTCCAGCGTTAAAAATGCTCGAGGCGTTGGACGGGCGCATCTGGCCTGTACCACCATTATTCGGCAAACCAGATCTCGTCCCAGTGCTTGTTTTCCCGGGCGCCCTTGAGCGCGGCCAAGTTTCCGAGCCCGTCGTGAGTCCAAAACTGTCCCCG
>Ga0181533_1000277_pt1 | contig 68538 bp, 51 predicted proteins | sample PEATcosm2014_Bin_45_FD_119772 | JGI IMG/M metagenome (GOLD analysis project Ga0181533, IMG submission 119772) | Peatland microbial communities from MTU Mesocosm Facility, Houghton, MI, USA - PEATcosm2014_Bin11_60_metaG | ecosystem: Environmental > Terrestrial > Soil > Wetlands > Peat | place... | reverse complement strand
GGCCGTCTGCGCGGCGGCCGCAGCACAGGCCGCCCTGCCGAAGAACAAAATCCGGCGGTGGTCCCGTCCGCTGACAGCCATGCTCTTCTTCCTCCAGCCTATCGTTCGGGGCTGGGCTCGTTACCAGTACCGGCTGACCTTGCGGCCCCTGCCGCTAACCGCCCGCAAAACCCTTCAGTCCGTCACCCTGCGCGACAGCAGGCAGACCCTCGACCAGGTCCAATACTGGGCTCAAGAGCCTATCGACCGCTTGGCTTTGGTGGCCGACCTTCTCGGGCGCCTCGACCGCCAAGGCTGGCCCAACCGCACCGACATCGGCTGGAGTGATTATGATGCCGAGATCTACGACAACCGCTGGAGCAAATTGCAGCTCACCACCGTCACCGAAGAGCATCCCGACGGCAAACAAGTCGTCCGCTGCCGCTTGCGCCCACGCTGGTCGCTCAAGGCCAAGCTCAGTTTCTGGCTCCTCTGCGGCCTCGAATTGGTCCTCTTGAGATTGGTGGCCTCCAGACACCCCTGGCTCTGGCTGCTCCTGCTTAGCCTCCCGCTCTTTGCGTGGTTCCTTCGCCGCGAACAGCGGGACCTGCAAAGCCTCATGGTGGTTTTGCTGGACCAGCTTGCCAGAGACCGGAAGTTGAGCAAAGTCCCCCAGACCCGGGCCCCCCAGCCGGAGGTCCCCAACCCGGCCATCCCCGCCAGCCCGCCTCCGCCCACAGGCAAGGCGGACGAAAGGCCCGAGGCCCGTCCCCTCTCCGTCGGCCCCGCTTCTCCCGACCGCGCCCCCCGCGGGGCCTGACGCTTTGTTGAATGAAAGTCACACAAGTCGCGATCTGCCCCAGCGAGGCCTCCGCCAAGGCCGGGCGGCCCGCCCTGACACCCGAACTGCTCGCCGCTTGCGGGGCGCGCTATTCAAGGGATAGCGGCGGACTCCAGTCCATTCTCTCGAGAATCGACCCGGCCCACCTCGAGAAATCCGTTGACTCGATCTTCCGCATGGTGGACTACGGCCACCAGTCCATCGCCGATATGGTCCCGGTCGCCATGTTTATTGACGGCGTCTCGATCTGGCTGGCGTATTATCTCTGGACCCTCAGCCCCACGGCGGGAGGCCAGGAATCCTCCACCCGCTATCTGAAGGTGTCTCCCGACGGACTCGTTCCCCCGCAGGAGCTGGGGATTCCATCGAACCGTCTGCAGGCTTGGCGGGAACTCATGGCCCGGTGCTTTGCAGCCTATCAATCCTCACTGAGCCTCTGGGAGGAGCTGGCCGGCCAGAACCCGGCTCTCATGGGCATTCCGGCGTCGTTGTTGAATGACCCCTCCGAATCGGCGCGAAAAAAGGTGGCGCGCATGAAACGCAATTATGCCTTTGACCGCGCCCGCTACTTCCTCCCCGTCGCCGCCGCCACCAACCTGATGATGGTCATGTCCGCGCGGGGGTGGGTGGGCCTCTGCCAGCACTTGCTGGCCCACAGCCGGCCGGAGGCCCGGCGCCTGGGCGAATTCATGCGCAACGAGCTCGAGATCTGTGCTCCGCGGCTCGTCAAGCACGCCCGGCCCCTGGAGCCTGTGCGCCGCGCCCTGGCCTGTGAATTCGAGGAACTGGCCGGCCTGGCCCGCCGCCAAGGCCCGTCCTGGAATGACCCCCTGCTCTCCGATCCTCAGGCCGCCGCAATCCCTTTCCTGTCCGTCATGCCGCCCCAAGGAGTTTCCCCGGAAGACATCGCCCGCGACCTGGCCTGCCATCCGGACCGCTATGCGCCCATCGGCAGCAGCTTGCAGCGGATGAGTGTCCGGTTCGGCTGGTCCGCCATCGGATTTGCCGAGATTAGAGACCTGAACCGGCATCGCACGGGAACCAAATACTGTCCCCTGGCGCCGAAGGGATTTTATTTTGCCCTGGACCAGCTCCCAGCCGCCGCCGACCGCTCAGGACGCAGGCGGGCAATGCTCCTGGAACAGGCCCGGACCGGCAGGGAGGCCTCGGCCATGGCGGGCGCCTTGCTGGGCCAGGCCGAGCCGGCCTGCATCTATTGGTCGGTATTGGGAACTGAGTACCCCTTCGAGCACACCACCACCGCCGACAAGTTCATTTACGAGGCCGAATTGAGGACCGGGCTGGGCGCCCATTTCCGCTACGCCAGGCTTTTGCGCGACGTGCTTGCCCTCTGGTACGAGAAGTTCCCTTGCACCAAGGGGTTGGTTCTCGAGGGAAGCGCCGAGCCGGAATAGGGCCGATCATGCAGCCCGCCCTTGAGCGACCTGCCTCCTGGCGCCAGGGCGTCACGCGATACCAGTGGCTGGTCCTGCTCGTGGCCTGGCTCGGCTGGGTCTTCGATTCCATGGATGCCGCCATCTACACGCTGGTTCTGCGCCCGGCCGTCTATGACCTGTTGTCCGCCCAGGCTGGCAACCCTGTCTCACAGGAAACCGTTCTCCGGCACGGCGGCATCATCTTCTCCATCTTCCTCATTGGGTGGGCCGTTGGCGGAATCCTCTTTGGCGTCCTGGCCGACCGCTTCGGCCGCACCCGCGTCCTCATCGTTACTATCCTCCTCTACGCGCTGTTCACCGGCATGGCCGCCCTTTCGGCCACCTGGTGGCAACTGGCCCTTTATCGTTTCCTCACCGCCCTGGGCATCGGCGGCGAATGGGCCGCCGGCGCCTCCCTGGTCGCCGAGGTCTGGCCCGAGGAAAAACGGGCCAAAGCCGCCGGCATTCTCCAGTCCGCCTGGGCTGCCGGCTTTTTCCTGGCCGCCGTCATCATGCTCCCGCTGCGCAATCAAAACTGGCGCTGGGTTTTCGTCGTCGGCGTTGTTCCTGCCCTCGTCGCCTTGTTGGTGCGCTGCTGGGTCAAAGAGCCTGAACGCTGGGTCAGGGCCCATCGGCAGGAATGCCAAACGCACGGTCCCCGCCGCCCAAAACTTCCCGAACTCTTCAAGCCCGGACGGCGCCGCGCCACCCTGGTCGGGTCCGGGTTGGCCTTCGTCGCTGTGTTCGGCCTGTGGGGCGCCACCAATTGGACGCCTGAACTGGTCCGCTCGCTCCCGGCCCTCAAAGGACTGAACCCCGGGGCGCTCACGTCCCGTGTCAGTTGGGCCGCCATGATGCTCAATGCCGGCGCCCTGGCCGGCTATCTCGCTTTCGGCCCCCTGGCCGACCGTTTCGGCCGCCGCTCCATCTTTGCCCTCATGTGCGCCGGCAGCCTCCTGATGGTGCCCGTCACATTTCTGACGCCCCGCTCCTACGGCCATGTGCTCCTGCTCCTGCCCCTGCTGGGGTTCTTCAACAACGGCATCTTCAGCGGCTTCCCCATCTACCTGCCTGAGCTTTATCCCACGGCCATCCGCGCGACCGGCGCCGGCTTTTGCTTCAATGTCGGGCGCCTGCTCGCTTCAGCCGGGCCGTTCCTAACCGGCTCCCTGGTGGCCAAGCTGGGCGGCTTCGGCCGCGCCGCCAGCGCCACCGCCCTGATTTACGTCCTTGGTCTGCTCCTCCTGCCCTTCGCCCCCGAAACAAAGGACAAACCCCTGCCTGAATAATGCCACGCTCCGACGCTCCTTAGTCCCAGACCCGGTACGGCACGGCGCTTTTTTCGAGGAAAACGCCGCACTTGGGGCACTTCCCCGGCTCGCTCCAGCTTTGCACCGAATGCCTCGGCGACACCGGACACTGCGGCTCGAAATCGAGCCACTTGAACCGAGTGAACCCGGTGTAGGACAGGCGCCCCAGCGCCGTCTGCAAACTGGGCGGCCCGTCGGTGGCCCAGTTCCGGCCAGCCAGTTTGAACCAGGCCAGCCCGCCTGCGGAAAACCTCGCCCTGACCGGGCCTGGGGCTTGGTCCGGCATCCTGATCCGGGTCACCGCGTCAAGCAACTCCTTGCAGTCGCGGCAGTGGATGGTCTGAACAAATACATTCACCCCGCGATCCGCCCGCCCCGACACCTTCACGCGGTAACTGCACTTGGAACATTCAAACCAATACGATCGGCCCATGCGAATTGCTCGTCAGTCTGCTTGCTGCCCGATTCTGCCGGGTCACGAGCCGAATCTCAAGCGTTCCTTGCAAAAAAAGAGAAAGACGAACCGATGAACCGGTTCGTCTTTCCTGAGTACAACTAAACCAAACCTAGGCTAAAACTCCTTCCGGCTTGATTCCTGCGCAATGGGGTGTTCACCCCAGCGCTATGACATAGTGCAGACCATCCCGACACTCGATGCGCGGACCCGTCGAGCCAAAGCAGGATAGGGGTAGGTGCCTCGGGTGTCTCTCGGTCCTGGATTCCCCACCTCAGCCAGGAGCCGCCTAGTGAAAAAGGGACAACCGCGCAATCAGGACGCCGTTGAGGTCAATCTGAGAGCACAGGGATGGCCTCCAAGAGGTTGAGGGCACTCGGGTGACAGGACCTCAACCTGCCGTGCGCGTAGAGCCTGCGAATAAGCGGTGAATAGCTTGGACGCAGCATTTCTTGACATGGCTTCTCGCTCCTGATACGCGTCCGACGTGAATTCAGAATCATCGCCAGACCCCGGGGTATCTAAGGCCGACTTCTACCGCTATTGGAGCAGCGTATGCCAGGCAAGGTGTCAGATGCAGCACAAGTGCGTCGAAATGAGTATCACGCTTACCGCAGCACTTGCTGCCGCCCTTTTCGCCTTATTGTCAAAAACGGTGCTTCCCGGAAAACTGCTCGTGGCGGTCCTTGGAGTGTACTCCCTTATACAATCCCTGATATTAGCCAACTATATTTACCATACATTTATGGTCAATCTAATCACCAAGCATATTGACGGCCTCACTCGGCACATTGGCGAACCAATCTGTAAATCCATAGCCGATTCACCTTGCACTCCGACTGACTCCTCAGAGCAATTCGCCACCACCGTCACTAATCGCCTCCAGCCATTGATTATTTACTGCTCCATACTTTTCAGTTGGTTCTTCTTTGCCATCTCCCTGTTGTGGTATTGCTGGAGGCTCTCGGTCTGTCTCTCTTGTTCGGCCCTTCTCGTCGTTGTGCTCCTTGCTTGCGTTGACCTTTGCCTCTACAAACTACATACGAGAACCGACCAACTCTCGAGGTGCTGGTGCTGGATGATGGTTAACTGCAGCGAGAAGGACGTGGGCATCTGGAAGGTCTGGAGTCGGTTCTGGGCAGATCGGCGGAAGAAACGGGTATAGATTGCAGCGTTCCCCGTTTTTTCCGTGAACTTTTCCCATCTGATTTCGCGGGGAGACGGGAGGCGACGAGTCGCTGGTGCGTGGTCGTTTTGTCGCATTCGTCCGTGGAGATTCTGCCGGAATGGGGCGTGGGCCTTTTTCCAGATTCAACCGGTGGGCTTCTAGTGCGGCGGCTGAAGCCTCCACCCTCGACGAATGTGCTCGATGTGGGACCCCATGTGCTGACGACGCGATTGCGGCGGCTTTACGACAAGGTCGACAGTCTCGGGATTAACCCTCCGGATGAATACGTGCAGCCACGCTGGAATGAGCAGCACTTCGAGCAGGACCTGTCGGACTTTGGGTCCGTGACGTTGCCGAGCCACTCCTACGATTTAATCGTGTGCTGCGGAGTTGTGGAGCACATCCCAAGCTTGCCGCGGGAATGGATGGGCTTTTTCGGGCGGATGATGCGGCCGGACGGCTTGCTGGTCATCGAGACACCCAATGGCGCGGCGCTCAAGAACCGGCTGATGATGCTGGCGGGGGTGCAGCCCTATCACTGTAAGGAGCGGCCGGAAAACGGGGATAAGGGACATATCCGGGAGTGGACCAAGCGGGAAATCCTCGAGGCGGCGCGGGACTCAGGGCTGAGGCTCGTCCGATATCTGTGCGTCAATGACATTGTGCATCCGGGCCTGGCGGGGCGGATTTATCGGTGGGTGCAGGCCGTGCTGCCGGCGGGGCTGAGGGATGATATGTATTTTGTTTTTGGTCGGGCTGACCTGCCTTAGGAGCCTCCGCTTTGCCCCGGGCTGCTTCGACAGTGCGGCCACGGCGCGGCCTCGCGCGCGCGGAGTGGCGCGCCCCCGCCTCTTCTGAGGCCTTGCCGTTTTCGCCTCATTTTCCGTGTCCAGCCTCATGCAAAGCCGGGCAATTTGCAAAAGGGATTGCGGCTGGCTCGCGCCACGCCGCCTACTTCGGCGTCGAGGGGGCTGGCGGCTGGTTGGTCGGGGTCGCGGAAGCGGGCGGTTGGTTGGTCGCCGTCATCGGGGCGGGATTGGTCGCCTGGGCAGACTGGGCGGTGATGAGCAGGTTCGAGCCCGGAGTTGCAGCGGCCTCGGGCAGGGTCGGCGCGGCGGCCGGGGGGGCAGTGGAAGCTGCGGGCGCGGCGGCCGGGGCCCTGGCGGGTTGGGAGAAGAGCTTCTGGAAGTTCGATTTGCCTCGGCGGCCAGCGACGCCGTTCAAGATCGAGAGTATCACGGCCAGGACAAAGAACAGCGTGGCAAGGTACTTGGTGATTTGCGTCAGGACTGTGCCGGAGCCGGCGCCGAACAGAGCGTCGGTGGCGGCGCCGCCAAAGGCCAAACCGGCGCCCGCCTCCTTCTTGGGAAGCTGGAGCAGGATCAGGAAGATCAACACGAAGCAGGTCAATACCATGGCCGCCGTCAACAAACCGATAAGGAACATCATAGTGATTTTCTAGATTAGATCGAATTCTTAACTATGTCGGCAAAGCTGTGCGCTTCAAGCGAGGCTCCCCCCACCAGCGCCCCGTCCACGTCGGCCTGGCTCATCAACTCGCGCGCATTGGCGGGTTTGACGCTCCCACCATATTGAATCCGCGCGCGGCGGGCAACTGTTTCGTCAAAGAGGTTTCCCAACAGGCGCCGGATGAAGGCGTGGGCTTGCTGGGCCTCGAGGGTGGTGGCGGTCTTGCCGGTGCCGATGGCCCAAACGGGCTCGTAGGCAATGATGGTTTCGGCCATCTGCTCTTTGGTCAGCCCGGCCAGACTGCCTCGGACTTGGGTGTCGAGCACCTTCTCGGTCTGGCCGGCCTCGCGCTGGGCCAGGGTTTCGCCAACGCAGACAATCGGCTTGAGGGACGCCGCATGGGCGGCAAGGGCCTTTTTGGCAATGAGCGCGTCGGATTCCTTCTCGTATTGGCGCCGCTCGGAGTGGCCCAGGATGACATAGCGCACGGAGAACTCCTTGAGCATCACGGCGGCGATCTCCCCGGTGAAGGCGCCGACGTTGTTCTGGCTCATGTTCTGCGCTCCCAGGCGGATGCTCGAATCGAGGATCATTTTCGACACTTCGCACAGGGCGGTGAACGGGGGGCAAACCACGACGTCCACCTCTTTGACATTGGCCAACTCGATCTTGAGGCCGCGCACCAGGTCCAGCGCCTCGGCCACGGTCTTGTTCATCTTCCAATTGCCGGCAATGATCAGTTTGCGTTCCTTGTTCATTGTGAGTCGGGGGATTTGTCGGTGAGTGCCGCCACGCCGGGCAGGACCCGGCCTTCGAGGAATTCCAGGCTCGCCCCGCCGCCGGTGCTCATAAACGTGACCTTGTCGCCGAGCTTGGCCCGGTTGAGCGCCTTGACGCTGTCGCCTCCACCAATGATGCTCTTGGCCCCGTTGTCCTGTCTGGCCTGGACGACCGCGCGGGCCACGCCATTGGTCCCCTCGGCGAAGCGCTTGTCTTCAAAGAGCCCCATGGGACCGTTCCAGAGGATGGTTTTGGCCTTGGCTATCTCCCCGCAGTAGGTCTTGAGCGTCGCGGGGCCGATGTCGAGTCCGGCGGCATTCTCGGGGCAGTTCATTTCCGTGTTGACACGGAGGTCGCGGTACTCGACGACCGGCTTGCCTTTCTTGTCCAATTTGTCGGTCTTGACCGGGACGGCCACGACGTCGTCGGTCGGAAGCAGAAACTTGACGTTGAGCCGGGCGGCCTTGGCCAGGGCGGCATTGGCGACCTGGGTCTTGTCCGGTTCGACCAGCGACTTGCCGGTCTTGCAGCCTTGCGCCAGGCGGAAGGTGTAGGCCATGGCGCCGCCGATGAGCAACGTATCGGCCTTGTCGAGGAGCCGATCGATGACCTGGATTTTATCGGAGACTTTGGCGCCGCCCAGGATGACCAGAAATGGGCGGGCGGGGTTCTCCAATTCCTCGCCGAGAAACTTCAGCTCGCGTTCCATGAGCAGGCCGGCGGCGCAGAGGCCGCCGCGTTTGGCCACCACGCGGGCCACCCCTTCGGTCGAGGCATGGGCCCGGTGGGCCGAGCCGAAGGCATCGTTCACATAAACCTCGGCCACGCTCGCCAATTCCTCCGCAAAGACGGGGTCGTTGGCCTCTTCCTCCTTGTGGAACCGGACGTTTTCCAGCAGGAGCACGTCGCCGGGTTTCATCGTCCTGGCGGCTTGCCCGACTTGCTCGCCGATGCAATCGTCCAGGAACCGCACCGGGCGTCCCAGCAATTCCTGGAGCCGGGCGGCCACCGGCCGCAGGGACATCGAGGACTCGCGTTTGCCCTTGGGCCGGCCCAGGTGGGAGGCGAGGATGAGTTTTGCGCCCCGCTCGATCAACAGCTTGAGGGTCGGCACGGTTTCCTGGATGCGCGTGGCGTCGGTGATGACCATCTGCCCGTCTTTCTCCTCGAGCGGCACATTGAAGTCCACCCGCACGAACACGCGCTTGTCTCGAACATCCAAATCTTTGACCGTCAGTTTTGCCATAAGCTTTTGTCTCCTGAACAGGGCCGTCCAGCATACCCCGGCGACAGCGGGAGTCAAAACCTAATTTGCTCTCGTTGACCAACACCATTAAGTTCATCCACACCGCGCCCTGATTTCGTCCCATCGTCTGAGGCTCCGCCTCGTCAGGGCTTGATCAAGCGGAACAGGAGGGCCTGGCCGCTGACAGGCCAGTTGGTGGAACTCAAACCATCGGTCTCGAGATGGTCGGCCCAGGAACCACTGCTGAGACTGCCCCGGGTTTGCAAGTGGACTCCCGGCCGGCCGAGCCAGGAGATGAGCGCGTGGCCGGGGGGTGAGAGCGTGATCTCGAGGTTGCCAAAGGAAGGTTCCACCAACTGATTGCCGAACGTGTCGAGCGGCATCACGTACGCGCCCGTGCTGCGGACATAGCGAACATGGTTGCTTCCGCTGGGCGCTTCATCGTCGAGAGGATCGACCCCGTCATTGATGCCGTATTTGTAGGTCTGCTGGACCGGGCTTCCCATGGGGATCAGAATTTGGATGGAGTAAATGCCGCTGCCGGTCGGGCTGTTCGTCAATTCTGGCAAGGTCGTATCCCAGTTGGCGAAGTTTCCGCTGGGGGGGCCATTGATAAAGAGTTGGTCCGTGGCTGAGTCGAAGGCGTGGCCATAGGTGCTTACGGCGTTGGTCATGCTCACCTGAAACGTGACCAGCGTGTCGGCGGGCAGCAGGTCGTCCGGGTTCAAATCGCTGAAATAGACCACTGGCAGCACTTGCGAACTGGCATTGGCGAGAACGAACGACCGGTTGTCAGCCATTGTCTCCCATCCGGTATTCAAGGTTATCGAGGCCCAGAATTTGTACTGTTCGGCAGAGCCCACGCCGTCCGTGATGCTGACCACGGCGGTGTAGAGGTTGGTGTTGGCGGCTGCGGGATTATTCGTGCAAAGGATTTGTGGGGTGCCCCAGCCGTTGAAATCCCCCCGCACCTCGACGGTGTCGGTTGTGGGATCGAAATTGCCGTTGAGCACTTGGGCCGTCATATCCACCTGGAAGGTAACAAGGCTGGTCACCACCGGAGCATAGGGCGCATTGTTGAAGTAGATCACGGGCAAAACCTGGTTCGTCGAGCCGGCGAGGTCGAAGAAGCGGTTGTTGTTATTGGCAGTGTCGCCGACCGCCGCGGGCGGGCTTTCCCAGTGGTCGACCCCATTCACCGTGACACAGTATTTGAACTCGATATTCTCGCCGGGCGAGCCATAGATTGAGGCGTATGTCATCACATAGACATTCGAGCTCACCAGCCCGTACTGGTTGGTCGTGAGAATCGAAGGGTCGTTCGTCATGGCGTGGTCCTCGGCCCACCCATTGAAGGAGCCTCGGCTGAAGAGCGTGGCAGAGTTGGCGGCGAAGGCCCCCACGTTGATCTGCTGGGCCATGTCCACCTGGAAAGTGACCGAAAAGGGGCCGGCCGACGAATCGGCGTCGTTATAATAGGCCGGAGTCAGGACCAGGCTGGAGCCGGAGGCGGCCGGGAGGATGGCCAGCCGGTTTTTGCTGTCCCCGGAAATGGTTTCGTAGTTGGCGCCCGGTTCAATCGTGTATTTGTAAGACATCACGACTCCGTTGGTCGGGATATTGGTCGTTCCCGTCCAGAGGCTGGGGTTTGGCCCGTTAGGATTGTTGGTCAAGGCAAAGGCGCTCCAACCGTTAAATGAACCGCGAGCTGCCACGGTTTGGGCCGTCGGGTCGAAGGAGGCGTCGAGGCTCATGTCAACTTGGAACGTGACAAGCGTGGTGGCGGGCGCCAGGACCGCGGAGCAAAACAAAAGCCCTGCTCCCAGTGCGCGCCGAACTGAGCGGAAGTTGGTTTTGGAATTCATAGATTGGGCGTGTGTGCGGAGGTTCTTGCGAACACTTTCCCGGAAGCCTGGCAGAGTGACAGCCCGTCTGTCAAGCCTGCGCTTCTTGCTGAGTAGTCACTTGGAATGCAAGCATGACGAGCGCTCGATCGTCCGCCCGCGTTGCGGTTGGGGGGTTCGATTCCCTGGAGGTGGCGGAGGAAGAAGTCCTGCAATCGTCTTTGGCCGTAGGCGCCGCCGGCGCCGTGGCCGCCGTTGGGCACGACCAGCAGGTCGAAGTCCCTCCCGGCCCGGATGAGGGCATCGACAAAGCGGTAGGTGCTCTCGGGGGGGACGTTGTCGTCCATTGCGCCCACGACGAGCATGAGGCGGCCCTGGAGCCTGGCGGCATTCTCGATGTTGGAGGATTGGGCGTACTGGGGTCCGACGGGGTAGCCCATCCACTGTTCGTTCCAGGAGGCCTTGTCCATGCGGTTGTCGTGGCAGCCGCTGTTGGCGACGGCGGCCTTGTAGAATTCCGGGTGGAAGAGCAAGGCGCCGGCGGCGCTTTGGCCGCCGGCGGAGGTGCCGTAGATGCCGACCCGCGTGAGGTCGTAATAAGGGTACTTTGCGGCGGCGGCCTTGTGCCACAGGATGCGATCGGGGAACCCGGCGTCCTTGAGGTCCTTCCAGCAGACATCGTGGAAGGCCTTCGAGCGGTCGGCTGTGCCCATGCCGTCGATCTGCACGACGATGAATCCCAAATCGGTGAGGGGTGAAAAGCGGCTTGAACCGGAGAAGGACTTGGGGACATAAGAGCTTTGGGGCCCGGCGTAAATGTCCTCAAGGACGGGGTACTTCTTGTTGGCATCCAGGTTGCGCGGGCGGCTTATGATGCCCCAGATGTCGGTCTTGCCGTCGCGGCCTTTGGCGACAAACACCTCCGGGGCCTCCCACCCGCGGGCCTTGAGTTCGGAGATGTCGGCCTGCTCGAATTGGCAGACCCGCGCGCCGTCGGAGGCCCGGCGCAATTCGTGGACGGGGGGCGTCTCGACGCGGCTGTAAGTGTCGATGAGGTATTTCCGGTCCGGCGAGTACTGGACGGAGTGGTTGCCATTGGCCTCGGTGAGCGCCAGCAGGCCCGTGCCGTCGAAGTTGACGCGATAGTAATGGATGAAGTAGGGGCTCTGGTCCGGGTTCCTGCCGCTGGCCCGGAACCACACCTGGCGGTTGTCTTCGTCAATCCGGTCCAGGCCGCGCACGACGTAATGGCCCTGGGTAATCTGGTTCTTGATTCTGCCCTCGCGCGTATCGACCAGGTAGAGGTGGCGCCAGCCGTCGCGCTCGGAGACGTAGATCATCTCCTCGGTCTTGTCGAGCCAGTTGACGTAGCGGAGGTTCAGGTTCTCGGTATGGGCGGTCCAGATGAAGGTGTCGGTCTTTTCGTCCAGGAGGCTGCGCAGGGCGCCGGTGCGGGAATCGGCCTCCAGGATGCGGAACCGCTGGTGCCCGCGGTCCTCCTGCTCGTAAGTGAAATGGCGTCCGTCGCGGCGCCAGCGGAGGCGGGGGGCCTCCCATTCGTGCTCGAAGCGGTCGATCTCGGGCTTGACCTGCTTCCGATTGGCCAGGTCGAACACGCTCAGTTCCCACGCGGTGAATTTGTCCCCGGGCAACGCATAAGGACGGCGGTGGAGCACGGCGCGGCCGCCGCCTCGAGGGGAGGTTTCAACCAGATAGACCTCTTTGCGGTCGCCGGGACTGATGCGCCAGCCGGCCAGGCCCTGCGAGTCGGGCGCCCACTCCAACTGTCCATAAGCGTCATCCTCACGGCCATCCTGGGTGAGTTGGCACTCCGCCTTGTCGGCTTGGTTTCGGACAAAGACATTCCGGTCTTTGACGTATGCGCTCCATTTGCCGTCGGGAGAGAGTTTCCCGTCAATTCGCTGCTCCTGGCCGCCTTGGCTGGGTCCGGCAGGCTCCGGGGTCTGGGCTTCCGCGGGCGCCGGGCTGGCCGGGACGACCGCGCACTCGTAGGTGCCGAGTGTGCACTGCCAAGTCTTGCCTGCGGCCTCGAACCGGATGCCTTGCCCGTCGTCCGTGAACTCAATCTGTGAAAACGGGAGTTGGCCGGCCTTGAATTCCTGCCCGGCGGCCTTTGACAGGGCCGAGGCCAGCCGTTCATGGTCGAACGCGGGGCGCCGGGCGCCCTGTTCGGCCTCCACCACGATGAATTCCTTGGCGCCCTCCCGCAGGTCGTTGCGGTACCAAAACTTCGTATTGTTTTTAAACCAATGGGGGGCGACCGTTGCCTTATAGACGCCGCGCTCCGGGGCCCGGCCGCGCCGCTGGGGCGGCTCGTGGAGAGAATCGGCGTCCGGTTGCGCCGGGGCGGAGACCGCCAGTGAAGCCAGGAGGGCGGGCAGCGCAGCGCGGCGCAGCCACAACCGGCGGCGGTTTTCGAGCGCATGGGCGCGAGCCGGGACAAGTCCCGCGTTAATGGGTTGCATAGGAGTTCCGGGGTTTCATGGCCGGCATAACAAATGAGACGGTATCCGGCGCCGGCCCTCCGAACGTTCGTCAGCCGGGTTTGCCTTTGCGTTCTTCACCGCCCCGTTACCGCCGTTGAATGAATAAATACCAGCAATCCTCATTTAGTCCTCCATTGCTCGGGAATCTGGGAAACTTTCTCGCGCCCGGTTGGCTGGTAAATCGGCTTGCCGATCCGGCGGCAGGGCAGGGTCCCGTTGCAAAGCTGCCGGATGCGGTTTTCCCCTTCGGTGATATACCTGGCTTCCCTATCGATCCCCATCGCCCGCCGCTCGTGGCGCAGGGCCGCCAACAACGCTGAGGCGACACCGGCAAACGGGTCCAAAACCAAATCGCCCTCTTCGGTGAAGGCCAACACGCAACGCTCAACCAGTTCAATTGGGAACTGGCAGGGATGAAGAGTCTTTTCGGGATGATTGGCTTTGACGTTTGGAATGTTCCACAAGCCGGTTTCCCACTCGTGAACCATCAATTTCCAGACATCGCTTGGGTTCTTGCCCAGAGGATTGCCGCTCGGCTTCCCATAATCCGGGCCTGGCCGGAAGATCGTCTTTCCCGGATACTTGGACGGCACACGGATGGCATCCAGATTGAACGTGTAGTGGTCGCCCTTAGTGAACCAGAGCAGGGTTTCGTACCGTCCGGAAAGCCGGACCGAGCAGTGCAGGCCGTGCTCAAAATGCCAAATCACGCGGTTTCTGAGGCGCAGGCCAAGGTCCTTGAAAACTGGATAGAAAAACACGTCCAGGGGAAAAATCTCGCTGTCCTCGACGTAGTTTCCAACCTGCCAGCAAAGGGAACCGCCGTCGGACAAGACACGGCCCAACTCGGCGAGAATTGGTTGGAGGCTTTGCAGGTAATGTTCAAGCTCCTTGCGGGCCTCATACTCCTTCCCAATGTTGTACGGCGGCGAGGAAACGACCAGCTTGGCGCAACCGTTTGGCAATCCGCGAAGTTTTTCAAGCGTGTCCCCGTGAACTAGAATTGCCCGGGCCTTTGGATCAAAGGCGTTGACGACAACCACCGGGTCCCCACGCTCAAATAGATCGGGCTGCACGGCGCTATTTCTTTCTCCCCATTTCTGCCACAATCGCGGCTTTGACGGCCTCTTGCGGTCCGGCAACGGGCGGGATTCCCAGGACGGCCCCGCACTTGCGCAACTCTTGAATCGGGATTTGCAACAGGTTCAGGTATTCGCGCTTATTCGCCACAGGCTTCGATTAGGTCCGCAACGGTCCGGATGCTCTGCTCGACTCCGGCAGCCTGCGCCGGGGTGGTCCGCAAGGCAAGGTGAATCTCGCGGCGGAGCCGCGCCCTGCCCGTCCGTTGCGGGTCAGCGGCCCCTGATGAACTCGTCGTGCAGGCGGGCATAGGCGCCGCCGGCCTCGAGAAGGGAGCGGTGGGTGCCGCCCTCGACGATGCGGCCCTGGTGCAGCACCAGGACCAGGCTGGCCTTGCGGATGGTGCTCAGGCGATGGGCCACAACAAAGGCCGTGCGCCCGCGCAGCAGGACTTCCAATGCCCGTTGCAGGCGCGCCTCGGTGACCGTATCGATGGCGCTGGTGGCTTCATCGAGCACCACGATGCGCGGGTCGGCCAGCAGCGCCCGGGCGAAGCAGATCAATTGCCGCTGGCCCAGCGACAGTGCGGCGCTCTTTTCGCCCACTTGGGTATCCAGGCCTGCCGGCAGTTCCTGCAGCAGGTCCAGGCAATCCAGCGCCCGCAAGGTTGCCCGGACTTGGCCGTCACTGGCCTGCGGCCGCGCAAAACGGATGTTATCGCTGATTGACCCGGCAAAGAGGAAGTTGTTCTGCTGCACACTGCCCATCCGGGCATGAAGGGAACTGCTGGTCACATCCCGCAGGTCATGCCCGTCCAGGAGGACCCGTCCGCGGCTGGGCAGGTAGAGTTTCTGGAGCAGGGCGACCACGGTGGTCTTGCCGCTGCCGGTATGGCCGACCAGGGCGACAGTCTGTCCCGGCTCAGCTACAAAACTGATGTCGGTGAGCACCGGCCGGCCCGGTTCGTATGCGAAGCAGACGCGCTGGAACTCGACCCGTCCCTCGATGGCCGGGAGCGGGCGGGCCGAGGGGGCGTCCTGCCACTCCGCTTTGAGATCGATGAGCCGGAAATAGCGCTCAGCCCCGGCCATGGCCGTCAGCGCCTGGTTATACTGGTTGCCGATGACCTGGACCGGGTCGAAAAAGAAGTTCGCCAGGAAAAAGAACATGACCAGGTCCCCCGCCTCCATGTGGAGCCAGCCTTGCCAGCGCAGGGCCCCGTAGCCGCTGAGCAGGACGGTGGCGCCCAAAAAAAGCTGGCTCTTCATCTGGAGCAGGGGGATGAACACCGCCGAGGCCCGCGCGACGCCCACGTTGTTTTCACCGTGCAGATTCACCAGTTTGCGGAAGAACCCCGAGTTGATCTCCTGGCGCACGAAGGCCTGCGTCACCCGGATGCCTCCAACCGACTCGGCCAGGGTCGAGGTCAGCCGGCTCCAGGTCTCCTGGAGCCTTCGCAACCGTTGGCTGACCTCGAGGCGGTAACGGTTGTTGACGACCCAAATCACCGGCACGAGGACCAGCATCAGGGCGAAGAGTTTCCAGTTGTACCAGGCCATCAGGGCCGCCGCGACCGTCATTTGCACCGCCTGTATAGCCACTACAAACGCCACGTCCTGCACGGCCACGCGCACGTTCTCGATGTCGGCGGTCAAACGGCTGATGATGCGCCCGAATTTGGTCTTGTTGAAAAAGGCCATCGGCAGCGAGGTGAGCTTGGCAAAAAGCTCCGAGCGCATGTCGTGAGCCACGGCCTCGCCCAACTCCAGGGCGAAGCGCTGGCGCAGGTGCAGCGTCCCAACCATGAACAGCACCAGGAGCAGATAGACCCCCGCGTGGAGATAGATGCCGCGCAGGTCCTGCCCGGCAATCGGCCCGTTGATCGTCTGGCCGATCATCCACGCCAGGGCCGGCAATTGCAGGCCCCGCGCCAACGTCAGAACGAACAGCCAGTTGCGCCGCCCCGCATACGGGCGTGTGTAGGTGAACAGCCGCCGGATCAGCGCCCCGCTCAGCGGCGCCCGGTCCGCCTCCCGCTCTTCCATCGGACGAAAGTACGTGATCGCCTCCCGCGCGCCGTCCGGGGGAGCGCCAGGCACGGCACGATTGGGCGGATTTGAAACCCTGTTCATCGCCTTAGCTCGGCCCCTCCCCCAGGTCCATAAGCTGCAGGAGTGCGGTTTCGCGGTAGGGGCCGGGCGCCTGCGCCAGTTCGGCATGGGCGCCACTTTGAATGAGGCGGCCCTTGTCGAGCACCAGGATGACATCGGCCCGCCGCAAGAGACTCAGCCGATTGGCCACGACAAAGGCAGTGCGGCCCGCCATGGCGCGGCGGAGGGCGGAGACGATTTCATGTTCCGTCTTGGCGTCCACCGAGGCTGTCGGATCGTCCAGGATCAGGATCGGCGGCTGCAGCAGCAAAGCCCGCGCCAGGGCGAGCCGTTGGCGCTGGCCGCCCGAGAGGTCGGCCCCCGCTTCTCCCAGCACGGTCTCGTAGCCCTGCGGCAAGGCCAGGATGAATTCGTGGGCCGAGGCTGCCCGGGCGGCTTCTTCGATTTGGGCCTGGGTGGCGCGCGGGTTGCCAAAGGCGATATTGGCAGCCACCGTGTTGGAGAACAGGAAGCTCTCCTGGTAAACGATTCCGATCTGGCGGCGGTAACCGTCCAAATCCAGTTCCCGCAAGTCACGCCCGTCGGCCAGAATGCGTCCCCGCTGCGGATCGTAGAATCGCGGCACCAGGCCCAGCAACGAGCTTTTGCCCGAGCCGGTCATTCCGAAGATGCCAACGACCTGGCCGGGCGCCGCCACGAACGAGATTCCCTCCAGCACACTGGCCTGGGGCGTGTAACCGAAAGTCACGTCCTGGAAAACGATCTGCCCCGTGAGCCGGCCCGGGGAGACGGCCTCCGGCCGGTTCCGGACCTCCGAGGGCGTGTCGAGCACCTCGAAGACGCGCCGAGCGGCCGTGAAGCTCTGCTGCACGGAATTGGCGATGGTGGTGATGTTGGCCACCTGCCCGTTGAATTGCTGCAACAGGCCGGCAAACACCACCAAACCGCCGCCCAACGGGATGCGGCCCTGCACATAAAGCCATCCGCCGTATGCAAAGAGGATGACCAGGCTCAATTGCGAGAGCAACTGGGTCAGCGGCGTGAACAGGGACAGGTCCAGGAAGATGCGCTTCTGCTGCTGTGAGACTCTGTCATTGGCTTCTTCAAATCGCCGGACCTGGTGCGGCTCGGCGGCGAAACCCTTGACGGTCTGCATGCCGCGCACAGTCTCGCTGAACAGGAGCACCAGTTGGTCGTACAACTCGCGGTTGCGCAGGTAGCCCGGGCGCAGCCGCCCCGAGTAGTAATGCGTTACCCACCACAGCCCGACGGTCACCGAGAGGCAGGCCACCGTCAGCATCGAGTGAATCCGCCACATGAACACGAAGTACGCCCCCAGCGTAAGCGCCATGTTCATCCCCTGCAACACCACCCCGTCCACGAACAGCCGCGTATTCTGCACGTCCCCGGTCACCCGGTTGAAGATCGAGCTCGAGCCGTGGACGTCGAAAAAGCGGAAGCTCAGGCCCTGGAGCCGCCCATAGAGGCGGCTGCGCAAATCCGGCACGATCTTGCCCTGGGTCAGCCGCGCGGTGACCATGTTGTATTGATAGGTCAGCACCGCGCGCAACAGGGCCTGGACCATAATAGCCAGCGACAATGCCGTCACTATTTGCAGCGGCGTCCAGTTCAACGGCGGCCTCCAGCCCAGAGGAAAGGCCGGCGCCCGCTGCGCCGGGTCCACGGCGTGCCGGATGACATCGACCGCTACCCCCAGCCACTGCAAGCCCGCCAGCCCCAGCATCAGCAGCGCCAGACTCAGCGCCATCGAAACCAGGCAATCCCCGCGAAACTGCCACGCCAGGGCCAGCAGCCGGCGCACAAGTTCGCCGGTGGAATACCGGCCCTCGTCCTGGTGGCTGGAAACCGAGTTGGACATTGTCAGCCTGCCATTATGCCGCTTCCGTGAGGTTTTTCAATGTCTGCCTGGGATAGGGCGAGGCCGATTTCAGGCGGCCCAAGGCCGAGGCCGGCCAACTCGTGTCGCTCATCGGCACGTGGATGCAGAACACGGCGCAGGGATGGCTGGTGTATCAGTTGACCGGCTCGAAGGTCATGCTCGGCGCCGTGACTGCCGTTGGGTCGCTGCCCATGCTGCTGTTCCCCGCTGGGGGCGCTGGCGTGCGCCAGTGCCGGCCTCGTGCTGTGGCTGGTTGTACGGCGGACTCCGCCGCCTCCGGGCGAGTCTCGCGTCTGAAATCGGAAATCAGTCCTTTCCGAGCGATTTGCAGCCCCGGTCGCCCGCTCAATGCCCGCCCGTGACCGTGTACCCGGCCCGGCGCAAGTCCTCCGCCAAGTCCGTCTCCATCTGAGCGGCGGCCTCGAACGGCATCGGGTTCAGGTGCTCGTACAACTCCGGCAACAGGCGCAAGCCGTAGCGTTTGACCACCGACGCCGCTTTCATCCCGGCCTTGTGGTTGGCGAACCGTTCCTCCGGGGGCAGCCCGGTCATCCCCACATAGACGCAGGGCTTCTTGGGGTCACGGCCTGGGTTGGCAGCGCGGACGGTGCGGAGTTTGCCGGCCGCCGGGTCCAGCAGCACAACATATACATTGTGATGATTCTCCGGTCGCCGTCCGGGGCGGAGTCCCTTCAGTGTTCGGCGCTTCATTCGCCGTTATAATAATAGAGCCGCCCTCGGCCCAGGTCGACGACGGCATAAAACCAATCATCGGCAGTGAACAGAAGCCCGTTGGTGACGGTGGATGCATCAAACCACGGCGGGGGATTCGGCAACCGGACCGGGAGCGCGCTGAAAACGTTTGTCTTGATGACGCAGTTTTCTCCATGGTGTGACTGCCGCCTCATCAGTTCGATGGCAAACTGCTGGCACACCTGCGGCGGGGCGTCGAACCGGTAAAGGTAATCCCACGAATACAAGGCGCTGTGTTCTTCAAAATGCACATTCGTGGCCCCTGGCGGCGGGGGCGGCCTGGGATTGCGGGTTGTGTGGCCGATGAAGGCCATGCATATAAGCACGAACGCGGCAACGAGGCCCGTGCCGAGCATGATGAGAAACCGCTTGCTCATCGGAGCGCAACCATCTTTCAACTCAGTATCGTCTTGGATTCTGGAGGGCGCAAGACCAGCCTGCAATCCATTTCATGCGGGCAGTTTGTAATCCCGGTTTCCCGTTCCTGTAAATGTAATCTTGGGCTTTCCTCGCCGGCCAAAACGATGAACCTGGCGGACCTCTCCGCCCTCACTGAATAATCCGGGCCACTGGGCGTCAGACGATTGTGAAGAAAGAGCCGCACACCGAGGAACCTAATATGCATAGACTGGCCGGAATCGCCATTTTGATTGTTGGATGCTTGTTTTTCACGAACCCAACCCGCGCGCAGCTTCCGTACCCTGGAGTGGCGGCGCCGGCGACGAAACTCGAATCGCTCGAGACGAATGTGTCCGTCGTCATCCTCAAGGGCGCCACCGCGCTGGGTTCCGTGCCCGGCAAGGCCGGGGTCGTAGCGGTAAAGTGCAGGCAGACAACGGATACGAGCACAGGGCGCAAGGAGCAGGGGATTGCCATTGAGATTGCGCAGAAGGGCCAACCCACTGATACGATGCTCGTCGACTACGATGAAATCGTCCGCCTCCTGAGTGCCATCGAATACCTCAGCAGACTCGACCCTTCGGTGACGCCCTTGGCCGCCTTCAACGCGGCCTATACCACCCAGGGCGGATTGCGTGTTGCGGCGCTGGGCACACGACGCGCGGGAGCGGTCCAGTTTGCCATAAGGGACGTTCGCGCCGCCATGGCCCCGGTCGTCCTTTCGCCGGAAGGGATGGCCAGCTTTTCCGGTCTCATCAACCAAGCCAAGGCGACATTGGATTCACTGGGTGGCGGGGCGGCGGCCACCCCGAGCGCCTCGTTCACCATGCGAGCTCGCTAGGTCATCTCCACCTCCCACGGCCTGCGCGCGGCGATGTAGCCGGCCAGTGTTCCGCCCCTCACGGAGACCGCAGCCGGTAAAAGCGCGCCGGATAGTTGGTCCAGTCGGGGTCGCTGAACACACCAGCGCCGCCAACGAGCGTGCGGTTCCCCACGGGCGTCCAGGCCCGGCCGGAAAGGTCGGCGCTGGCCTCCACCATCACGACGACGTTGCTGACACCGGTGATGGTGAAGCCGAAGCGGTTATTGGACACACTCGCCTGGCTGATGCGCGGGCTTTTCGCCTCTTGGTCCCAGAGCACCGTGGGGCGCTCGCCGTAAGTCGGTCCCCAGCCGGTGGTCCCGGGCAGGTAGTATATTGAAGCACTGTCCGGGATGAAGGCTTCGGAGCCAAGGCTCGGCGCGTTACCCTCGCAATACACCACCAGCAAGTCCCAGCACACCGAGAACGCCTCGCTGCCGATGCTGGCCACGCTGGCGGGGATGGTCACACTCACCAGGCTCGAGTCACCCGCAAAGACGCTGTTGCCGATGCAGGTCAGGCCGGCGGGAAGCGCTACGCTGGCCAAATGGGTGCAGTCGGAAAAGGTGTTGTCGGCAAGGCTGGCGAGTTGGCTGCCCACGACGGCATTCGTAAGGCTCCGGCACCCGGCGAAGGCGTGGCTCCCCATCGCCGTAACGCTGTCCGGGATCGTGACGGCCTCGAGATTAGTGCACTGCTTGAAGGCCGAATCGCCGATGGTTGTGAGGCCATTGGGCAGAGCCAGGCTCGGAAGCAGGCCGCAGTAATAGAAGGCGGAAGGGCCAATCGTGGCAAGGCCGGCGCCCAGCACGAGATTGGTGAGGCCAAGGCAGACCATAAACGCGGAGTCGCCGATATTGGTGACGCTGTCGGCGAGGACCACGCTCTGCAGGCCCATGCAGTAGGCGAAGGCCGAGTCCGGGATCGCGCCGATGCTCTTCGAGATGGCCAAATTCGTCAGGCCGCAGCCGGAAAAGGCCGACCCTCCAATGTCGGTGACGCTGATGGGAATCGTGACGCCCGTAACGCCCGAGCAGCCGGCGAAGGCGTTCGTGCCGATGCTGACCACGCCGTCCGGGATGGCGTAGGTCCCGGTCCGGCCTTGGGGACATTGCAGCAGTGCCCTCCCGCTCCGATCGTACAAAATCCCCTCCGGGCTGCTGAAGCAGGGATTGGCCGGGTCCACCGTGAAACCCGCCAGCGCAAAGCTGTCCCCGAAGGCTCCGGGGGCGATGGCGGAGACGCCGCTGCCCAGCACGGCGTTGGTCGCGTCCCAGCAAGCATAGAAAGCCGAATCGCCAATCGCCGTGACGCTGTTGGGCAGGACAATTCTCCCCAGCGTGGAGCATTGCCAAAAGGCGTTCGCCCCAATGACGGCGACGTTCTCGCCGAACGTCACGTCGGTCAGAAGCGTGCAACGCCAGAAGGCATTGTCGCCGATATTGGTAACGGTGTCGGGAACGGTGTACGTTCCCTGCCTCCCCTGCGGATAGAGGACGAGCGTGCCCTGCCCCTGGTTGAACAGGACGCCCTCCAGACTGCTGTAGGCCGGGTTCGCGGCGTCCACCGTAAAGCTCGTCAGGTTGTAGCAATAGGAAAAGGCGTTCACCCCAATGGCGGGCGCAGCCATGCCCAACGCCACATTGGTCAGGGCCGGGCAGAGGTAAAACGCACTGGACCCCACCGCCTTCAGGCTCTGGGGCAGCGCAATGCTCTTCAACGCCGTGCAGAGCTCAAAACCCTCTTGGCCGATGCTGATCAGACCGCGCGGCAGGGAGAGATTCGTCAGCGCCGTGCAGCAGTTAAAAGCCTGGTCCCCGATGTTCGTGACGTTCTCGCCGAAGGCGACGTTAGTCATGCCCTGACAAACCCAGAACGCCTGGAATCCAATCGACGTCACGGTGTCGGGAATGGTCGCCGCCGTCACGCCGGAATTGCCCATAAACGCGTTGGTGCCTATGGCGATGACCGGCAAGCCGGTGATATTGGAGGGGATGTTGACGGGGCCGGCGGGGCCGGAATAGCCGGTGATGGTGATCGCGCCGTCATTGGTCACCCAGGTGAATTGCCCCGGCGCGACGCTGGGCAAACCCCACAGCCACAAGGCAGCCAACCCTGCGGTCAAGCCGGCAGCCCTGCCGGCCCGCGTATTCCTTTGGTGGCCAACCCCGCCGGCCTTTACCAACGCAACGACGGCTTCTCCGCGCATATTCGCCTTTCTCCCGGCGTTCATCGCGGTCCTTGGGCAACGACCCCGCGTCAAACGCCGGACTACACCGCCATCCTATGCACGAACGGGGCCGCTGGTCAATTCCCCGCTATCACGCGGCTCGCGGTTATTGTTTGCCCTTGCGGCCCCGGGACCGCCCCGTTAACTTATTGACCGGTTGCGCGGTTAGCTCAGTGGTAGAGCACTTCCTTGACACGGAAGGGGTCAGAGGTTCAAACCCTCTATCGCGCACCATTTCTGCCGGGCATTGCGAAGCCGCCGGCAAACTGGCTGGGCGCACCCCGAAGGCCGGCCAGAGGGTCCGCCGAAAGCTCAAATGCTCCCTCCTGATTGCCTGGTTGGCCGGCGGGCCGTGCCGGAGCGCCGCCCGGCAGCCGAGAGCCTGCCCAGCGGGGAATATCGTGCAATTATTCTCTTGCTTTTTTTGCGGGGTTTGGTGTTTAATGCCGGCAATTCAGCAGCAGAGACTAGTGATGCGGTAATTGTCATTTGTGCTTTCTGAGCAGACGATTTGAAACCTCGAAACAGGAACGTGCACCAGCCCCGGCAGCGGAGAAACCGATAACAGTTATGGCAGCCAGATTATTCGTGGGGAATTTGCCCTTTACAACGACTGAGAACGACCTGCAGGATTATTTCGGGCAAGCGGGCGCGGTGGTCGGGGTCAACATTATGCAGGACCGGGCGACCGGACGGTCGCGAGGATTTGCCTTTGTTGAGATGGGGTCCCAGGAAGATGCTACGAAGGCCATTTCCATGTTCCACCGCAAGGATTTCCAGGGCCGTTCATTGACGGTCAACGAGGCCCGTCCGCGCGAGGAACGGCCTCAGGCGGGCGGGGGCGGCGGCGGCGGCGGGGGGGGCGGCGGCTACCGTGGCGGGCGTGGCGGGGCCAACCCGTATCCCGAACGGCAGTAGCCCGGGGACTACACACGCCGATCGAAGCGGCACGAGCCTGTTCCGCAGGGGCGCACCGGGCGCGGCCTAGACGAACTTTCCGGGATTGAGGATGTGGCGCGGGTCCAGCGCCCGTTTCAGCGCGCGGTGGAGTTTGCGCGTTTCGGGCGAGACTGCCATGGGCCACCATTTCTTCTTGGCCAGGCCGATGCCGTGCTCACCGGTAATGGCGCCGCCCCAGTCGAGCACCTGCCGGAACAGCTCATCCAGGGCGGCGTCAGCCCGGGCGGCGGCCTGCGGTTGGTTGTAGTCCACCATCACGTTGACGTGGATATTGCCGTCGCCTGCGTGGCCGAAGCAGGCAACGGGCAATCGGTGTTTTTTCTGGAGGCCTGCGGCGAAGCGGAATAGGTCTTCCAGCCGGCCGCGCGGGACCACAACATCCTCGTTCAACTTCGTCAGGCCCGTGTCGCGCAGGGCGTAAGAGAACTCGCGCCGAATCTGCCAGAGGGCTTCGCACTGGCCGGGACCCAAGCCCCGCTGGATGAAGCGCGGGTTTTGGCCGCGGATGAGGCGTTGGACCTCGCGCAGTTCGGAACGCACGGAACGCTCCTGTCCGTCCAGTTCCACCATGAGATGGGCCTGGCATCCTTGCAGGCGGTTGCTGCGGGTGCGCTGATAAGCGGCCTGGAGCGTGAAAGCGTCGGCGATTTCCAGCGCGGATGGCAGGAAGCCGGCGGCGAAGATGGCATGGAGCGTGCGGATGGCATCATGGGTGGCCGCAAAACCGACGGCCAGGCAGGCGCGAAAGGGGGGCAGGGGGAGGAGTTTCAGCGTCGCTTCTGTCACGACTGCCAGCGTCCCTTCAGACCCCACCAGGAGCCGCGCGAGATCGAATCCGGTTTTGTTTTTGTGCGCGCGGCCGCCCAGGCGCACCACGGCGCCGTCAGCCAGCACTGCTTCCAATCCCAGCACGTAGTCACGAGTGACGCCGTATTTGAGGCAGTGCGGTCCGCCCGCGTTGGTGGCGATGTTGCCTCCAATGGAGGACTCGGCGCGGCTGGCGGGATCGGGGGGGTAATAGAGGCCCTTTTTCTCGACGGCGGTCTGCAGTTGGGCGGTGATAACGCCCGGCTGGGCGACGGCGACAAAATCGGCGGAGTTAATCTCGCGGATGCGATTCATGCGGGCCAGGGACAGGGCGATGCCTCCCCGGACGGGCACGCAACCCCCGACATAGCCCTGGCCGGCGCCGCGCGGCGTCACCGGAACCCCGTGCCGGTGAGCGAAGCCAAGGAGCGCGGCCACCGAGGCGGTGCAGCGCGGCAGGGCGACCGCCTCAGGCTCGTGGGTGGCAAACCACTTGTCCCCGGCATGGGCCTGGAGCACCGATTTGGCGAAGCTGATCTGGCCGGGGGGCAGAATTTGTTTTAAGCGGCATAGGATTTGACCGGGAGATTTCAATCGGTTTGCGGGGGGGGTTCGGGCCTGGGATAGGGCTGACGGGGCTCGGCTGGAGAAGCGGATTGCTGCAATTCAGCGAAGACAATGACGCCGGCGCCGGTTTGGAGCAAGCTCTGGACTTGCACTTCGACCTGGCGGCCGATGAGGTTCTGGGCATTGTTGACCACCACCATTGTCCCGTCGGGGGTGTAGCCAACGGCCTGCCCCTTGTCCTTGCCCTCGCGAACCAGGCGCAAGGCCAGGGGTTCTCCCGGCAGCAGGACCGCGCGGAGCGACTTGGCCACTTCATGCAGGTTCACGCAATTGACCGATTGCAGCTCGGCAATCTTGCCAAGGTTGTAGTCATTGGTCAGGAGTTTAGCGCCCAGGTTGCGCGCCAGCCGCACGAGCTTGGCGTCCACGTCCTTCTCGTCCGGGAAATCGCCGTCATGAATCTTGACTTCGTTGCGGGCGTTGCGCCGGATGCGATTGAGCACCTCGAGGCCGCGGCGGCCGCGAGCCCGTTTGACCGGGTCGGCGGAGTCGGCCACTTGCTGCAATTCCCTCAACACGAACCGCGGGACGACAATCAGCCCCTCCAGGAAATTGGCCTCGATGAGGTCGGCGATTCGCCCGTCAATGATCACGCTGGTGTCCAGCAAGAGCAGGTTCTCGGGCTTGTTCTGCGGGGCGAAACGCACATAGGGAATAATGAGGGAAAAGTCCTCCTTGTTGCTGCGCATGGCCAGGATGATGCCGATGTAGCCGAAGCTCAGGAAAAGGCTCAGGCGAATCAGCCAGCGGGTGGGCCTCTCCTCGACGTTCTCGAAGAGGCCGGATTGGTCGACGAGCAACGCGACGACTGTGCCCAGGAGCAGCCCGAAGGTGGTGGCGGAAAAGGCCCGCAACGAAAAGCCCTTGAGCATTTCGTCCACGGCGATCATGAGCCAGCCAAACCCAAAACCAACCATGACGCCCAGCAGCCCGCTGTGAGGGACGCTGACAAACTCGGGCCGAACCTGGCTGACCGCGTAACCGCCGGCGGTGCACAGGAGCAGAAACAGGATGCGGATGACCCAGAGCGCCATAAATCACTCGGGAAAGGATTCCTTGGGCGAAGACAACCGCTCATGGGGCGGAGCGGCCGACGCTTTGGGCGGCTTATGGCGCCACAACACGCCCCAAAGCCCCAGGCGGTTGAGGTTGCTGGTGGTAACGCTGAGATTGGAGGCCACGAGCGAGACGTTGGCGGCCAGCTCTTCGTTCTTGAGCAAGGTTCCGGCCAAGCCCTTGCCCGCCTCGACATCGCCCAGCAAGCCCTTGAGGATTTCCGTCGAGTCATCCAGGTTCTTGACGGCGGCCGCGATCAAGGTTCGATTGCTTGCGACCACGCCGTTGAGGCTGCCGGCGAACTCGTTCATGCGATCGGAGAAGGCGACCAGGTTGCTGCCCGACTGGGAGATGGCCGGGCCGTTGGAAGAGACCAGGGCATTCAGGCTATCGATGGTGGTCAAGGCCCGTTCGGAAGCAGCCCGCAGGTTCCTGGCCACGGTCGAGAAGTTGGTGAGAGTTTGTTCGTTGAGCAAGTGCTTGCGGACGTCGCCAATCATGGCGCCAAGCCCTTTGGCCGTTTGGTCCAACCGCTCGATGAGCCCGCCGGCAGAGCGGGCGAACTCCTCGATGTTGAACGGAGCCTCCGCCGTGGCGCTGGCTCCATCCTGCAGCACGGGCCCCTTGTTCTCGGTCGGCGTGACGGCGATATACTCATCGCCCAGGAGCCCGGAGGGTTGGATGGCGAAGCGGGCGTCTTTGCGAATCTTGTAGCGCTTGTAAATCTTCAGCGACACGGTGGCGCTTTTGCCGTTGGGAGCAAGGCTGATTGCGGAGACGCTGCCCACTTTGACGCCGGACATGAGGACGTCAGCGTGGTTTTTGAGGCCGGCCACATCGGGGGCCTGTAGATAGATGGCGTTAGTGTGTTCGAGGAACACCATGCCCTTGCTGAACTCGATAGCCAGCCCCGCTATCATCGCCAGGCCGATGAAGACAAATAATCCCACTTTCCATGCCAATGAGGGTTTGGTCATAAGCTCTCCGGTTTCATTGTCATCGCCTTCTCGTCTGAAACCCCATCGATGAACTGGCGCACGACCGGGTCTTTGGACTGAAAGACCTCCTCGGCGGCGCCCGTGGCGTAGATTTTGTGGGCGTGCAACATCAGGATGCGCTGGCCGAGCCGCCGCGCGGTCCGCAAATCGTGCGTGACGATTACGGTGGTGACGTCCAGCCTATCCCGCACCCGCTGGATCAGGCTGTCGATACTGTCGGATACGATTGGGTCCAGGCCGGTGGTCGGCTCGTCATAAAGGACGATCTCCGGGTTGTAGATGATCGCCCGCGCCAGCCCGACCCGTTTGCGCATGCCCCCGGACAGCTCCCCAGGGCTCATGGACTCCGTGCCGGGCAAGTCGACCATATCGAGCATCTGGGCCACCCGGCGGGCGATTTCCGGCTCCCCCAGCGACGGGTCCCGGCGGAAGGCGAAGCCGACATTCTCGGCGACGGTCATGGAATCGAACAGGGCGGCGCCCTGAAAAAGCATGCCGAACTTGCGGCGCACGGGGAGCAGTTCCCGTTCGTTCATCGGGACAATATCCTGGTCCTCGATTAAGACCTCGCCGGCATCGGGCTTGAGCAAGCCGATGAGGTGCTTGAGCAGGACGCTCTTGCCCCCGCCGCTCCGGCCGATAATGACGACCGACTCGCCCTTTTGGATGCGAAAACTTACGCCGTCCAGGACCAGGTTCGAGCCGAACCGCTTTGTGAGGCCGCGGACTTCAATCATAGCAAATGCAATAGACGCCCGAGGGTCAGCGTGAGAAAGAAATTGGAAATCAGGATCGTAATGGACGAATAGACCACCGCCTCCGTGGTGGCGCGCCCGACTCCCTGGGCCCCCTCTCCGCAAGACATCCCTTTGTAACAGCCAATGAGCCCCACGATGCCGCCGAAAATGACCGCCTTAATAAGCCCGATGGCCACATCGTCCACGCTCGTGTATCTTTGCGAGTTGGCCCACAAATAAACGGGATCGATGCCCAGCAGGCAAGCCCCTACCAGGAATCCGGCGCCAATGCCGACGACGATTGACTCGGCTGTCAGGAGGGGCAGGACCAGGTGAAGGGCGAGCAGGCGCGGGACGACCAGGTAGTCAACGGGGTGCGTAGCCAGGGTGCGGAGGGCGTCGATCTGTTCGGTCACGCGCATAGTGCCCAGTTCGGCGGCGATGGCCGCCCCGACCCGCCCCGCAACCATTAATCCGGTCAAAACCGGTCCCAACTCGCTGCACATGGAGACGCTCACGACGGCAAGGGTGGCGGTGTCCATCTTGACTTTGTGGAACTGGAAGAAGGTCTGGGCGCACAGGACCATGCCGGTGAACGCGCCGGTGACCAACACGACGGACTGGGACTTGACCCCGATGAAATAGACCTGGTAAAGCAGGTCGCGCCAGGCCACCCTGAAGGTGAACAGGGACACCATGGCTTCCTTGGCCAAGAGGGCCAGTTGGCCCAGGCCCTCCAGCCATTCTTCAATCCACTTGCTGCCCAGACAATTCATCGGCTCAGGCAACGTAGCAGACCTCGCCCGGCTTGGCCAGACTTTGATCATGCCGGCCTTCAAGCGGGTGGAACAAAACCGGCATCCGTAGAAATAATCGATGCGAGCTTGACCAAACCGGCTGGCGCGGCATAGTTTTCCAGCCCATTTGAGGCCGGCCTTCCCATGGCCTCACCCGGGGGCGAGACAAGTAACTATGACGACGGATTCTTTAGGGAAACGCAACACGAGCAACAAGGCCCTGTTGAGATGGCTGGCCGAGATGGAGAATCTCTGCCAACCCGAGCGGGTGTATTGGTGCAACGGTTCGAGCGCGGAGGCCCAGGCCCTTACCGCGCAGGCCGTCACAGAGGGCCTGCTCATCAAGCTTAACCAGGAGAAGCTCCCTGGATGCTACTATCATCGCTCCCGCCCGAATGATGTCGCGCGCGTCGAACAGTCCACCTTCATCTGCACCAAAGACCAAGAGGAGGCCGGCCCGACCAACAACTGGATGGCGCCGCGCGAGATGTACCAGAAGCTGCGGACCCTGAGCGATGGAGCGATGCGTGGCCGGACCATGTACGTGGTGCCCTATCTGATGGGCCCGCCCGGGTCCCCCCTGGCCAAAGTGGGCGTCGAGCTGACGGACTCGATTTACGTGGTCTTGAGCATGGGGATCATGACCCGGATGGGCAATATTGCCTTCGATCAGCTCGGCAACGACGACGATTTCAACCGCGGCCTGCACTGCATGCTGGATATCGAACCGGAGCGGCGCTACATCGCCCATTTCCCGCAGGACAATGCCATTATTTCGGTCGGTTCCAATTACGGGGGCAACGTGTTGCTGGGCAAGAAGTGCCTGGCGTTGCGCATCGGTTCCTATCTCGGGCGCGAGGAAGGCTGGTTCGCCGAGCACATGCTCATCCTGAAGGTCGAATCGCCCGGCGGCGAGAAGACCTACGTGGCGGCCGCTTTCCCCAGCGCCTGCGGCAAGACCAACTTCGCCATGATGATTCCGCCACCCTATTTCAAGGGGTGGAAGATCACGACCGTTGGCGACGACATCGCGTGGATGAGGCCCGGACGCGACGGGCGCCTTTATGCGATCAATCCGGAAGCGGGCTACTTCGGCGTGGTGCCCGGCACCAACTCCAGGTCCAATCCCAACGCCATGGAGATGATCAGCCGCGATACCATCTATACCAACGTGGCGCTCACGCCGGACCTGGATGTCTGGTGGGAGGGCAAAGACGGCCCCCCGCCCAAGGAATGCCAGGATTGGAAGGGCAACCCGTGGACGCCCAACTCGGAGCAAAAGGCGGCGCACCCCAACAGCCGCTTTTGCGTGCCCATGACCCGTAACCCCGTGCTGGCCCCGGAGGCCAACGACCCCCAAGGCGTCCCGATAAGCGCCATCATCTTCGGCGGGCGCCGCACCGACACTGTGCCGTTGGTATTCCAGGCATTCAACTGGGTGCATGGTGTTTACCTCGGCGCGACCATGGGCTCGGAGATGACGGCGGCGGCCGTCGGCGGCGCCGGCCAGGTCCGCCGCGACCCGATGGCCATGCTGCCCTTTTGCGGCTACCACATGGGCGATTACTTCCGCCACTGGATCAACATGCACCGCTCGATCAAGCACCCGCCGCGCATCTTCCACACCAACTGGTTCCGCAAAAACGGACAAGGGGACTTCCTTTGGCCGGGTTTCGGCGAGAACATGCGCGTGCTCAAGTGGATTATCGACCGCTGCCACGGACGGATTGACGCCGACGAGACGCCGCTGGGGTGGGTCCCCAACCCCAAGAGCTTCGACCTGGCCGGCATGGCCGACTTCACGCCGGAGAAGTTCGCCAAGGCCCAGGCGGTGAACAACGAAGAGTGGCGCCGTGAAGCCATTATGCAGGAGGAGCTCTTTATGAAGCTCTACTCGCACCTGCCCAAGGAGTTGATCTTTCAGCGCGAACTCCTGGTGGCGCGCCTGTAGGGGCTGTCAACGACCCTGCCGCTTTGCCATAATAGGCATCCAGGAATTCCCCGGTGAGCTTCTGCACATCGGCCTCCGGGCTCCACAGCAGCCGGGCGTTGTCGCCGAGCAGGATTTCCTGCGAAACGGCGGGTTCGGCGTCAGTGACGATGGGCATTAGGAACCATTGGCCCATATTAGCCCAGTGGACAATGGCAGGAAGGAATTAGTGTGGAGCGGCCTTCTTGGATTCGAGGAGTTTCTCAAGCTCAGCGTCATGGGGCATGCCGGCATCGCGGGCCTTTTGGTAGTGCCAGCGCCCCAGTTCCACCAGGGGCGGCTCCTGGCTCAGGTAAAACAAGGCCAAGTGTTTGTGGGCGTCGCCGTTTGTGGGATGCAGCAGTATCGCTTTCCGAAAGGCCGCCTCGGCCGGGCCGCGCTGGCCTTTCTGGACGAGAACGACGCCGAGGTCGTTCTGGATTTCGGACTGGACTTGGACATTTTGCGGGTCGCCCTGGGCGGCGCGGCTCAGGGCCTGGAGCGCGTCGTCATAGTTCTTCTGCAACATCCTTAACCGGCCCAGGATCAGCAGCGCGTAGGCGTCGTCGGGAGCGATCTCGAGCGCCTGCTTGAGGTGTTTCTCGGCCGCATCGAGCCGGTTGAGCATGACCTGGATGAAAGCCAGGTCGGCCAGCGCGCCGACATTCCTCTCGTCCTCGCGCAAAACCTGCAGATAAAGGGCTTCGGCCTTGTCGTATTGTTTGGTGAAAAAGTAACTTCGGGCCTGGGCGACCAGGGCGGCCATGCCGGCGGGAATCTCACGGACCGGCTTGCGGACGATATTGGTAGGGGCCAAGGTGGCCTCGGAGGGTTTGAAGAGGGCCAATTCTTCGGCGGTATAAGGCGCCTTCTGGGCCTCGATGGTCTCGAGTTTGGCCCGAAGATTGTTGATTTCGTTCTGGGTCTCCGCGCGGGAGGAGCTTTTGCGGGCGGCCAGGGCCTTGTTGGCGGCCTCGAGTTTTTTGGCCAGATCGTCTCGTTGCCACTCCGCCTGTTTGAGCCGTTCGGCATCCGCAGACGCTGCGCGCGCCGGCGCAGAGGAGGGCGGTGGAAGGCCCGGTTTGCCGGCCTTGGCCTGCTCGAGGCTGACGCTGAGCAACTCGTTTTCCTTTTGCAGCGCCTTGATTCTCTGCTCCGCCTTGGCCAACTCCCGCGGGTCGGAGGCCGCGGGCTGGACCGTCAGCGCCTCTTTGAGCTTGGCCTCCAGCAAACCCTTGTCCGCCAGCAATTGATCCCTGTCCATCTGCAACTGGCCCTTCTCCGCCTGCAACTGGCGCACCTGCTCTTGGAGCGCGTTGAACTGGTTGGTCCCCTCGGCGGGGACTTGCCCCGCCCCGGGTTGGGAAGCGGCGCCGCTCGAGGGCCTCGACGCATTGGTCTGGCTGGCAGCCGATGTCCCGGGAGCGGGCAACTTGCCGGAGACCTCGGTTATTTTGGAGGCCACGTAATCGAGGCGATAATTGACCGCGATGACATTCCAGTCGGGGTAGGCCTTATGGAATGCCTGCAGGGCGCCGCGGGCCTCGCTGTACTTGGCCATGGCCTGGCTGAACTGCCCGCCCTCGTTGAGGCCGTCGGCCTGGCGAATCACCTTGTAAATCTCGATATATTGGTCGTCGGCCTCCCCCGCCCGCGCCCCTGCCAGGCAAGCCAGCAACAAGCCCATAACCAGAGCAAGACATCGTCTCATGAGCCGCATGATAATCCAGGGCGCCCTTCGTTGGCAACGATTCGTGTTCCAGAAAGGCAAGAGGGTCAGTTCAGAGCGCTTGTCCCCAGTACTGGTGACTGGCGGGGGACGGGGTTTCTGGTATGTTAGCGGCGTAACGATTTAAGTTCTCAGTGTAGAATGTGGCAGAGCGGCCGGGTTAAAAACCCGGTCGTTTTGTTTTTGCAATCAGCAATAGACCAGCAAGGATTGGGTGATGGGGGTGATTTGGCTGTGATTGCGGAGGAGTTGGATGTGGGATTCGCTCAGGGCCTGGCCTTCGGGGACCAGGAGGAGGCCGTACGGGGTGTAGATGCCCTGGGCGACGACCATGCCGGGCTGGAGTTCGGCCAGCAGGACTTGTCGCTGGGGGCCGGGGATGACGGTCTGGGGGAGGCTGCGCATGATGGCGCGGACGGCGTCGGGGTCGAAGGCGGCGCCGCTATTGACCCTGACGTGTTCGAGGGCGGAGTCTTCGTCGGAAGGCTCGGCGGCAAAGGCCACTGCCACTGCCAGGAGCCGCGCCAGCCAGGGGATGCCCTCGCCGCTCAACTGGTCGGGGTAGCCCTGGCCGTCGAAGCGTTCGTGGTGGGCGCGGATGATGGCGCCGACAGCCTCGAGGTCGGCCCCAAAGGAGGCGAGGTTCTGGCCGAGGGCGGGATGGAGTTGAATGATGGCCCTTTCTTCGTCGGCGAGCAACTCGGGGGTTTGTTGCCATTTGCGGATCAACTCGCGGGGAGCGCCGACCAGGCCGATGTCATAGAGGCGGGAGCTGATTTCCAGGATGCGGCGTTGATCGCGGGGCAGGCCCAGGTCGTGGCCCATGGCCTGGCAGAGACCGAAGACGCGGCGGGCCTGCTGGCCCAGGAGCGGGAAGAAGGTCTCCATGGTTTTGAGGCACAGGAGGATGGAGCGGTCCAGGTTGCCATGGAGGGCCTGGTTGAGGGCCTCGAGCTGCCCGAGCTGGGCGGCCAGGCGTTTGTTCAGGGCGACGGCGTCGGTGTGGAGGGCGGCGTTGCGGCAGATGAGTTCGTAACGTGAGACGGCGTTTTTGATAGTGACCAGGAGCTCTTCGCGCAGCCAGGGTTTGACGATAAACCGATAGACCTCGCCTTTATTGATGGAGTCGATGACGGTTCCCAGGCTCAGGACGGCGGTGATGAGAATGCGGGTAGCATTGGGCTGGAGTGCCTTGGCCTGGGCCAGGAACTCCAGGCCGGTCAAGGCCGGCATCTGCTGGTCGGTAAGGATGACGGAGAAGGAGTTGGCGCGCAGGAGGCGGAGGGCCTCGATGGGGTCTTCGACGCCAAAGACCTCGTAGCCTTCCAGGCGCAGGGTTTCACGGAGGGCGGCCAGGACGACCTGCTCGTCGTCGACGACCAGGATGCGCTTCAATTCGGGGAATGCAACCGGGCTGGAAAGGCTCATGGGCGGGGTTCAGCCGTAAAAAGGAGGTTCAATTCGCGCAGGATGGTGTCGGCCTCGGCGGCGCTGGCCAGGACCAGGTCGGCTTTTCCCAGGAGGCGCTGGTCGAATTGGTCGGCGTTGCCGCCGATGATTTGGAGGACCAGGCGCCGGGCCAGGCCGCGTTCGCGCAGGTCGGCTATCAACCCGAGCATGGCGTTGTCGCCCGGGCCGGCCAGGACCATAACGCCGTCCAGGTCGCGCTCTTCACTGGCCAGCAGTTCGAGGGCGCGGGCGGGGGTTTGGGTGGCCACGACGTAGAAATTATTTGTGCGCAAGAATTCGGTGACGCTCTCGGCGGCCAGGCCCGGGTGGCCGACCAGGAGGACGCTGCGGCGGCGCTCGGCATTTTGATTGGCCATGCGCTCGGCTTCGGTGAAATCGGCCTGAGGGAGCCAGAGATGGAACGTGGAGCCAACGCCTTCGGTGGAGTTGACGGAGATGGCGCCGCTGTGTTCCTCGACGAACACACGGGCGTTGTAGAGCCCCAGGCCGGAGCCTTTGGTGAGCGGTTTGGTGGTGAAGAACGGGTCGAAAAGGTGAGGCAGGTGGCGGGCGGCGATGCCGGTGCCGTTATCCTGCACCGAGAGGCAGACGCAGGGCAGGCGGGGGAACTTGCCCTGGCAATGCTCGAGGCTCTGCTCGGCGGCGTGCGGGGCGACGCGGAACAGGAGCGAGCCGTTTTTGGGCATGGCGTCGGCGGCGTTGAGGGACAGGTTCAGCACCACCTGGCGGAATTCGACGGCGTCCATATAGACGGGCAACTCCTCCCGGGACAGTTGGGTTTCGACCCGAATGCGGCGGGGCAGGACCTTGCGGGCCAGTTCGGCCAATTCAGAGACCACGCGGCTGAAGTCAAGGTACTGGCGGCTGCCGGCCTTGCTGCGATGGAGGTTGACGATGCGTTGCACCAGTTGGCTGGCCTGGAGGGCGCTGTGCTTGATCATCTCGAGGGTGGGCGCGCTCGGGTGTTCCCGCCCGGTCTGGGAGGCAATCAATTCGCTCAACGAGATGATTCCCGACAACTGGTTGCTGAAATCATGGGCCAGCCCCATGGTGACCAGGGCCAGGGTCTCTTTCCAGGCGGCGGTCGAGAGCCGTTGTTCGGCCAGGGTCTGGCGCGTGATGTCCAGCCAAAAGCCCTCATAGCCCAGGACCAGCCCGGATTTGCTCACGGCGGCCTGGCGGTGCTCCAGGACGTATGACACCCGCCCGCTCAGGGCATGGCGGAGCCGGTAGGTGATGGTAACGCCGGCGGGCGTCCGGACTGCCTGGCGGCACTGGCGCTTGAATTCGTCCACGTCGGCCTCGTGAATGACGTCCCAGAACAGGCGCGGCTGCTGGCGCCAGACTTCGGGGGGCACCCCGGTCAAATCCTCGACCTTGCCGCTCAGGTGCTGGAAGGAGAAATCGGCGCGCTGGCTGAAGAGCACGCCGGGCCAGCATTGGAGGAGCTTGTCGAGCTGGGATTCGGCGCGGAGCACTCTGAGCCGCAACTGGACTTTCTCGGCGTCTTGGCCGGGGCGTCCGTCGGCGCCCGCCTCGATGAGCTCGCGCAGCGGCGGCAGGATGGAGTTGAGGCGCACAAACCAACCGGCCGGGTTGGAGGCGATCTCCAGGCGCAACCAGCATTTCTCGGAGCCGTGGAGGGCGGGCAACTGACAATCCGCCCAGGGGGCGGCGGCGGCAAATATGGGGGCCAGGAGGGGCCTGGCCTCAGGGCAGCGGCACCGGAGGACCTCCTCGAACGGCACGCCCAGGAGTTGCTCCTCGGCGGCCCCCAACCATTGCGCCATGGCCTCGGAAACACGAGTCAGGCGGCGGGACGAATCCAAAAGGGCCAGCCCGCCCTCAAGCCATTCCGCGCCGGGGCTGCGCCCCGGATTCGACAGGGACGCCTCGGCCCCGCCCGGGGCAGGCGCTGCGGCCGCCGCCACAACGACCGGCTCTGCCGTGGGAACTTCCGGCTCCCGGTGAGCCACAAAGACATCTTTTTGGGCCATGCTCTTCTAGGACTGGGGGCATCCTATCACGACCCGGCGGCCTTTTGCCAGAGTCTTCTTGCGGCCACAGTAAGGCCGGGTGCAGGACAGGCCTGGCTCGCGCCTCGGCTGAGTGGAAAATCCATTGCCGCAAATGTATGGCTATTTCGGGGACACCACACTAAATTTGTCGGCACGATGCTCCTGACCCAAAATGAACTGAAGAGTTTGGTCGAGGTAAGAAACGGCTCGCCGCACCAGTTGCTCGGGCTGCACGCGTTGGGCGACGACACCGGCCTGGTGGGGCGGGCGTTGCTGCCCGATGCCGCACAGGCGCAGATCGAGCCCGTGCAGGAGAAGGACATGCCGGTGATCCAACTGAAGCGGATTGGCAAGACCGACGTGTTCGAGGGCGTCACCCATGAGGCCCGGCGGGTTTATGCCTATGACCTGGTGATCACCGACAAGGCCGGGGCGGTCCGCCGCACGCGCGACCCTTATTCCTTCCTGCCAACGCTGGGGGAAGGGGACCTGTATCTCTTTGGCAAAGGAGACGAGCGGCGGATTTACGACAAGCTGGGCTCCCATTTGCGGGAGGTGGACGGCGTGGCCGGGGCCAGTTTTGCCGTTTGGGCCCCCAATGCCCAACGCGTCAGCGTGGCGGGCGATTTCAACGGCTGGGATGGGCGCTGTCACCAGATGCGCGCGCTGGGCAGTTCCGGCGTGTGGGAGATATTCATCCCGGGGGTGGGCGAGGGGGCGCATTACAAGTACGAAGTCCGGGACGCGCGCGGGCACATCGGCCTCAAGACCGATCCCTACGGTTTCTTATTCGAGAAGCCGCCCAAGAACGCGGCGATCGTGTGGAACAATCAACGGTTTAAGTGGAGCGACGAGGGTTGGCTCAACCAACGGCGGCAGCGCCTCGTGCTGCGCTCGCCCCTGAGCATCTACGAGATGCACCTGGGGTCCTGGCGCAAGCAATCGGCGGACCAATCGCCGGGGTACCGCGACCTGGCCGCGCCGCTCATCGCCTACATCAAAGAGATGGGGTTCACTCATGTCCAGTTCATGCCCGTGGCCGAGCACGCCTACTATCCTTCCTGGGGCTACCAGGTCACGGGCTTCTACGCCCCCACCAGCCGCTACGGAACCCCGGAGGATTTTCAATACCTGATCAATGCCCTGCACGAGGCGGGCATCGGGGTGATTATTGACTGGGTGCCGGCGCACTTCCCGCGCGACGACTGGGCGCTGGCGCGGTTCGACGGCACGGCCCTTTATGAGCACGAAGACCCGCGCCGCGGCGTCCATCAGGATTGGGGCACGCTCATCTTCAACTACGGCCGCAACGAGGTGAGCAATTTCCTCACGGCCAATGCCCTGTTCTGGTGCGAGCGCTTTCACATTGACGGCCTGCGCGTGGACGCCGTGGCCTCGATGCTCTACCTGGATTACTCGCGCAAGCCGGGCGAGTGGCTCCCCAACCAATACGGGGGCCGGGAGAACCTCGAGGCAATCGAGTTTCTGCGCCGCTTCAATCACCTGACCCATACCGAGTGTCCGGGCGTGATGACGATTGCCGAGGAGTCCACCGCCTGGCCGCTGGTGACCCGCCCGCCCTACCTGGGCGGGCTCGGTTTCTCCTTCAAATGGAACATGGGTTGGATGCATGACACGCTGGGCTATTTCAGCCGCGACCCGATTTACCGGCAATACCACCAGAACGATCTGACCTTCGCCATGCTCTACCATCACCACGAGAACTTCATCCTGCCTCTCTCGCATGATGAAGTGGTGCATGGGAAACGCTCGCTCCTGGGCCGGATGCCGGGCGATGACTGGCAACGCTTCGCCAACCTGCGCGTCCTGTTGGGCTACCAGTGGTTGTTTCCGGGCAAAATCCTCCTCTTCATGGGGGGAGAGTTTGGCCAGAGCGACGAATGGAATGCCAACGACCAGTTGCAGTGGTGGCTGCTGGGGGCCGGACCCTACCACCGCGGCGCGCAACGTTTTGTGCAGGACCTCAACCGCCTATACCTGGCCCAACCGTGCCTGTGGGAAACGGATTACGACTTGGACGGCTTCTCCTGGCTGGACTGTGCGGACCATGCGAACAGCATCCTGTCTTTTGCCCGGCTCGACGCGCAACGCGGCAGCCAACTGGCAGTCATCCTGAATTTGACGCCTGTGCCTCGCTACCGCTACCGTCTCGGCCTGCCGCGGCCCGGCAAATGGCGCGAGGTCCTCAACAGCGACGCCGCCGCCTACGGCGGCAGCAACGTGGGCAATCTCGGCGGCGTCATCGCCTCCGAACACAAATGCCACCACCAGCCCTGCTCGGCCGAATTCACTTTGCCTCCGCTGAGCATCACGGCCTTCCAACCGGAGCCCAGGAGGCCTTCCTGAGACCTTTCCTCAAGACTTACCCACATACCGGCGCAAGCGGCTGCGCCGCTTGCGATGGCGGTGGCTTGGTCCGATTCGTCTCCAGATAAGGTAACCGATGAAAACCAGGCAGACCGCAGCCAGGGCGCAGGCCAGGAAGGTAACAAACCGCTCCAGATTAATGGGTTCATCCATACTGCCCCTTCGGGGCAACCGCTCTTAGCGCATCTTTCTTCCGGCACGCTACCTCTTCGCCCGGCGAAAGCAAGACCAAAATTTGGCTTGAACCGCCCGGACCTTGCCCTTATCCATGAAGCTCTTATGGCAACCTCACAATCGATCCCGCACTGAATATGAGTGATTCCCAAATGATGCGGCGGCGCGCCTTCCTGGCCAACGCGGGCGCAGCCACCACGATTACGGCGCTCAAGCCTTCGATTGTCTTCGGCGCGGCGGCCAATTCCTCGCTCGAACTGGGCCTCATCGGCTGCGGGGGCCGGGGCAGTTGGATCGCCGGACTCTTTACTGACTCCGGCAAATACCGCTGGGTCGCCTGCGCCGATTATTTCCAGGACAAAGCCGATGGTGTGGGGCAGAAGTTTCAAATCGAGCCCTCGCGCCGGCACACGGGCCTGTCCGGCTATAAGCGGCTCCTGGAAGGCAAGCTCGACGCCGTGGTCATCGAAACCCCGCCTTACTTCCACCCCCATCACGCCGCCGCCGCCGTTGAGGCGGGCAAACACGTCTATCTCGCCAAGCCCATCGCCGTCGATGCGCCGGGCTGCCAGGTCATTGCTGACGCCGGCAAGCGAGCCACGGCCCGGAAGCAGGTGTTCCTGGTGGATTTCCAAACCCGGGCCAACCCGCATTTCCGCAACGCCGTTGGCCAGGTCCACCAAGGCGCCATCGGAGGGCTTGTGCTCGCCGAGGCCTTTTATCCCTGGTCCAGCGGCGGACGCGGCCAACCGCCGGCCAGGCCCGAGGAGCAGTTGCGCAATTGGTACTATGTCCTGCCCCTCTCCGGCGACTTCATCGTGGAACAGAGCATTCATGCCCTGGACATCGCCACCTGGATCATTGGCGCCGACCCGATTCGCGCCCGCGGAAGCGGCGGCCACAAGCTGCGCCCGCCCAACAGCATCTACGACCACTTCGCCCTCAGCTACTGGTTCCCCGATGACCTGGCGCTCTCGTTCACCTGCATCCAGACGGTCCCGATGATCAAGGATGAAATCCGGGCGCGGGTCTATGGGGCCGACGGTTTCATCGACGCGGACTATTTCGGGAGCGTGGTGCTGCGCGGCCGCGAGGCCACAGTGCGGGCCGAGGTGGGCGACCTCTACACAAGCGGTGTGCGCGTCAACATCAACGAGTTCTATGCGGCCGTGGCCGAGGGTGATTACGCCAACGCGACCGTCGCCCCGTCGGTGCGTTCGACCCTCACCGCCATCCTCGGCCGCGAAGCTGCCTATCGCAAAGACGAACTCAGCCTCGCCGCGCTGGTCAAAGAGGGAAGAAAACTCGAACCGAATCTAAGCGGATTACGGGATTAATCCCGCCCCGCTCGCCTATGAACGCCGCCTCCCCCGCAAGCCCGCCGCCAGGAATCCAACCAAACCAGCGCCTCTCCCGCCGCGCCGTCCTGCGCGGGGCCGTCTCCGTCGCGGCCGTGGCGGCGATGGGGTCCCTCCGGACCCTGGCCGCCTCTGCCCGCCAGCCGGGGCATTTGGCGCAGGATACGCTGGCTTTCATCCGCCGTTGTGCCCGTCCCGATGGCGGGTACGCCCCGTCGCCGGACCCCGCTTACCCGGGAAACTCGGACACGGGCCTCAGTGACCTGGCCGCAGTGACCTACGCCGCCACGTTGGCCAGGACCATGGGTTGGACGCTGCCGCACCCGGAAATGTCCATCCAGTTCATCGAGCGTCGCCAGCAGCCCGACGGTTCCTTTGCCCACCTGACAGGAAAGATGGACCCGAAATCCAACCTGGCCGTCCTTTACAACACCGTCCAGGGCCTTGTCGCCTTGCGTGCCTTGGGCCGCCATCCGAAAATCGACCCGAGCAAAGTCCCGGACCGGTTCTTTGTCGGCGAGGCCTTCAAGAAATTGCCCTGGTACACCACCAGCTTCTTTCCGCTCTTCTATGCCGCCCTGGACAAGCCGATGCCGGCCCCTTATGACAAGGCCCTGCGCGACTGGCAGATTGCCAGCCAGGCCGAAGACGGCTACCTGGGCGACCACGTCGCCGCTACGTTTCACATGGCCCATTATTTCCGCCTCATCGGCCAACCCACCCCCAAGGCGCGCCAGATGATCGCCCGCGTCCTCCGGGACCAGAAGACCGACGGCGGCTGGAACATCAAACAACCTGACTGGGACGTGCATGCCTGTTTCGACGCGGTCTTTATCCTGCGCCAGTTGGGCGGAGGCTCGAGACCCGTGCGCAAGGCCATCCAAAAGGCCGCCGATTGGGCCTTGACCTGCCGCACCGACGACGGCGGCTTCAGCCATTTCCCCCACTGGCACTCGGACATGGACGCCGTCTATTTCCAGTTCGGCACATTGATCCAGGCCGGCCGCGTGGCCGCCAGAAAGGACTTGCCCGATGCCCGCACGCTGAGCTGGGGGCACGCCATGCTCCCGGGGAAGAATTATGAATTATGAAAAACCAAACTGGCAGGACTGATGCAATGGGCTCCGCAGACCTGGCGGCGCTGAACCGCCGCCGATTCCTGGGCGGGACGCTGGCCGCCGCAGCCGCCTCCCTCGGCCCCTGGGGCAGCCTGGCCGCCGATGCGTCCCTGCCGCCCCCGGAGTTCAAGCGCAAGATCAAGTTGGGCGTCGTCGGCAACGGCGGACGCGGGGCCTGGATTGCCGGGCTTTTCAAAAGGCATGGCGGCTACGAGATGCATGCGGTGGCGGATTACTTTCCGGAGGTGGCCGAGCAGTGCGGCGATGCCCTGGGCGTGGACAAGGCGCGGCGTTTCTCCACCCTGTCCGGCTACAAGCGCCTGCTTGAGAGCGGTGTGGAAGCCGTGGCGCTGGAAGTGCCGCCCTACTTCTTCCCGGAGCAGGCCAGCGCGGCGGTCGAGGCCGGCATGCATGTCTATATGGCAAAACCGGTGGCCCCGGACGTCCCCGGCAGCCTCCGCATCCTCGAGGCCGGCAAAAAGGCCGCCCAACGGCAGAGGTGCTTCTGGGTGGACTACCAGATGCCCACCGACCCGGTGAACATCGAGGTGCTCAAGCGCCTTGGCGCCGGGGGCTTTGGCAAGATTTCCCAAGTGGCCACAGTCGGTGTCAGCAGCGGGTTCTCCGACCCGCCGCGGACCGCGACCATGGAGAGCCGCTTGCGCAACCTCATCTGGGTCAATGACGTGGCCATGGGCGGCGACAATATCGGCAACTACGACATCCACGCCATCGATGCCGCGCGTTGGGTCCTCGGCCGGCGGCCAATGGCGGCAATGGGCGGCTCCCGAATCTGCCGGCCCGACCCGCACGGGGACGCCAGCGATGTCTGCTCGGTGGTCTTCGAGTACGCCGATGGTTTGGTCCACAACCATTTCGGCCAGGCCCTGCCCAACTTCACCACCGGCGAGTTGAGTTGCCGCATCTTCAGCGACAAGGGCAACGCGATGGTCAATTACTGGGGCAAGGCCCACGTCCGCGCCGGGGAAGACGCCTGGTCCGGCTCAGTGGACAACCTCTACGAAGCGGGCGCAGTCCGCAACATCGCCGCCTTCTACGACAAGGTCGTCAACGGCCATTTCGAGAACGAAAACGTCGCACGCGCCGTCGATGGCATATTGGCCTGCATCCTCGGCCGCGAAGCCGCCGCCAGACGCGCCCGTTTGACCATGGACCAAATCCTCCAAGAGAACAAACGCCTCGAGGTGGACTTGAGCGGCCTGAAAACGTAGCCGCCTGCTGAGCTCAGCATTGTGACCGGCTGGACGAGGTTGCTCTAGCCCGGCAATTCAGGTATCGTAACAACAGAAAGGTCAAGACATGGCAGACCAGGAAAACGATATTTTGAAACTGGAGACTGAATTCCCCGCCGTCTCCGGATCTGCGTTTGCGGCCGCGCGCGACAGGGCGCTCGCCTCCGGGCACAGCGTCCTGGAATCGCGGGATGGTTTCCTTTACGAGGTGTTTCCCGATGGCCGGCGGCGCTTGGTGAAGTCCATAGATCCCTCCACGCCCGTTGTACCCGGCAGCAAGATCACCATCCGGTGAGCGCGCCGACGCCACGGATGCGGGTATTTGCCGGGCCGAACGGCTCCGGCAAGACTGAGCTCAAGACATATCTTCCTCCCGCGCTACTGGGCGTTTACCTCAACCCGGACGAGGTTGAGCAGGAGATTCGGAAGCAGGGGTTCTTGGACCTGTCGGCGTATGGCGTGGTAACCACGGCGGGCGCGGTGTTGCCATTCTTCCTCGAATCCTCGTTTCTGATTTCAAACGGGCTTGGCGGAGCAGCACAGCGCCTTGCCTTTGCCGCAGGACGATGTCTTTCGCCCGCCGGAACGGGGATCCATTGAGAATTGAGCATCGAGCATTGGTCAATGGTCCCGGAGAGATTCTTCAATGACCAATGGCCATTTTTCAATTCTCAATTATCAATTCACCTCAACGAGCCGCCGCCCGCTCCACTGCCGCAACGGCACAGGGTTTTGTCTCACACCCGGCCCTGCCGCCCCCGCCTACGGCCCGAAGAAGACCCTGCCGCTCTGATTGGTGGTCACGAAATAGCCGGTCCCGTTTGTCAGGCTGGGAAGAAGCGCGCCGTAAAAGGGAACCGTCAGGTGGTTGGAGGCATTGTAGAAACTGCCATGGAACAGGCCGGAGGCCGGGGTCAGACTCAGGCTCAGGCGGTTGGTGCGCGTCAGGTCTGTGACCTTGTTGTTCGCGCTGAGCAGCACTTGGTTAGTCAGATTCCGCGTCAGGCCGCCATTCTCGATGATGACCTGGCCCTGGCTGAAATTAAGCGCCCGAGTGCCGTTGGTGAAGGCATAAGCCGAGCCGATGGTCTCGCTCTGAAAGACGTATCCGCCGGGATAGAGCCGCCTCCATCCGGGATTGAACCGCTTGAACCAGGTAACCGTGCCGCCCAGACCGTCCAGCGCAGGACCGGTGAAAGAGACCCAACCCAGAATCGAACCACGCCCCGAATAGGTGGAAGCATAGAGCGGCCACTGGCCCGAGCTCGAGACAAAGCTGGTTTGCGCAACCCTGGTGCCGTCGCCCAGGGTCCCGCTGAAGGACAGGTTGCCCACGGCATCGACAATCAGAGTTCCGAAACCGTCCCCGCCGGGCGCGGCCAGCGAATTGCCGCTTCCGGGGATGCGCAGGATGTAATTGCGGTTCGCCTCCGGCACAGGGTTGGCGGGCGAAAAAACGGGACGATAGGCCACGACATCCGCCGTCCATATCTCGTCGCTGACCTGGCCCGTCATGCGATTAGTCCCGCTCAAGTCCAGTTGCAGCCGCACCTGGAGCGCGCTCAGCGGGCTGCTTCGCGGGATGACGCCGTAGAAGACCCCGTTGGTGGAGAATTGGCGGGAGATGCCGTAGGACGTTCCGCCCAGCCGCAGAGATACGCTGCAGGCGCCGCTCCCGGTCAGCGTGGCGGCGAAGAAACCCGAACTCTCGAACTCGAGGTCATTGGTGTCGAAAAACAGCCCGGCGTAGGCGCCGGCGGCCGCAGGAAAGGGACTGGCGGCGAAGTTGGCTTCCAGGACCAGGCCGTTGGTCATGACGAAGCTCAGCAAGGCCGAGTTGGTGTTCACGTCCCCGGTCCAGCCGACGAACAAGGCCCCAGGGTTGGGTACGGCGGTCATCTGATAACGCTGGCCGGCCACCAGGCTCTGGCCGTTCCTATCCGGCGATACCGTGCCGGGGCCGTTCACCACGACCTGCAGACGGCTGGTGTCGCTTCCCGTGAAACCGGCGACCTCAGTGATCGGCCCGCTCATGGCCGCCATGGCGGGGTTATTCGTGCCCGAGAAGGCGCCGGCGCCCGTGCCCGTCCAGCCGATAAAGCTCGACCCCGGGGCAGGCGTGGCCGTGATCGGGACGACCGTGCCGGCGTCATACCAACTGCTGCCCGGGTCCACCCCGCCGCCGGGGGTCGAATCCATCGTGAGAAGGTACTGCGTTGTGAAGTCGGCAATATAGTTGGTGATGAAAGTCGCGGGGCTTACCTGGTTGGATATGAGCATCCCGTTGTTCCAGGAAGTCCAGATAAACTGCGTGCCCGGACTGCCACTCTCCAACGGCGGGGCCGAGAGCGTATGCCCCGACCCAAAAACCCAGTTGGTCATCAGGGGCGCCCTGTTCGTGAACCCATCGACCACCAACAGCAGGTTCGGCGGCACGGTGTCTATCGTCACCGCCGCCAGGGCGTCCGCAAACTGTATCTTGGCCAGAAAGCCGTCGCTATGGCCGGCCAGCACCGGTTGAAGGGCGTCCAGGACCGTAAAATCCCCGGAGACGGTCTGGCCGCAAACAAACGCATTGCCGAACCTGTCCACATCGATGCCCAGCCCGAAATCGTCCTCCAGACCCCCGAAAACCACCGCGTAGAGATTCGTCAGCACCTGGTTGGTGGCCACCACCGGCGAAAAAACCGGCTTGGTCCGGCCGTTGACAATCGCATTGGTCAGGACGTAGTTCGTGCTCACGTAGGTTGTGGGCCTGAACGAAGCGACGAATACGTCGTTGCTCCGCGTGTAATTGGTGGACGCCAGGAACGGGGCGTTGGTGGCCGAGAACGGAGCAGTCGGGAAATTGGTGGAGGCTGTGGTGCCCACGATGAAAATGTTGGTGGTGACCGGGTCCAGGGCAAGGTCCCAAGCTGTCTCGTCCTGCGGCCCGCCGAAGAGCAATGAATACTGGATGACTGGCACGTTGCCGGTCGAAACGATCTTGGTGAGAAACGCATCGCTGTTGACGTAATTCACGTTGGTCATGCCGTGAGAGACGATGTTGGTGGTCGCATCCGGGACGATCGGGAAGTCCGCCGAGTAAGAGGAACCGCACACATAGACCCCTCCGGCGTCATCGACACGGATGCGAAACCCCGAGTCGTTGTTCGTGCCGCCCAGGTAGGCGCAATACAGCAAGTCCGACCCCAGCGGAGCTATTTTGGCCACGAATGCGTCGTAGGGCGTGCGCTTCCCGCTCCCATACTTGCGAAAGGCGTTGGTCGTGTCATTGAGCTGGCCCAGCAACGGCGCCAGCACCGTCGTGGTCGGAAAATTGGTCGAGTCCGTATAACCTGTGACGTATGCATTGCCCTCGCTGTCCGCCGCAATCCCCTGGCCCACGTCGAAGTTGGTGCCGCCCAGGTAGGTGGAATAGACCAGGCCGGCCCCGCCCGGTTCGATCTTGGTCACAAAAACGTCATTGCTCCCTTGGAGGCTCGTAAAGGTCAAAACCTTCGATGAGTGCAGCGGCCGGACTACCAGCGCATTGGTGGTCGGGAAATCGGTCGAGTAGGTGTAGCCGGTCACATAGACGAAATCCCTCGCGTCCACGGCTATCCCCACCCCCATGTCCCGGTCGTTCCCGCCAAGGTAGCTCGAGAATTTCAGGCTCGCCCCGTCGCTCGCCACTTCCGCGACGAACGCGTCGGTGAAATAAACGCGGGCCGTGGTTATGGTCCCGCTGATGTTGGTCGAATTCGGAAGCCCCGGCACGCCCCCGATGGGGGCGCACGGGAAGTTGGTCGAATCGGTAAAACCGGTAATGTAGGCATTGCCTGCGCTGTCCAGCGCCAGGTCCAGCGCCCCGTCGTCGCCCGTGCCCCCGAGAAACGTGAAGAACAGGAGGTTGGTGCCGGTACGGTCGACCCGCGCCACGAAGGCATCCCCGTTGATCGTCCCCCCGCCATTGGTCGCCTGCGCCCCGCCCGCAGGCAGCGCAATGGGAAACTGGCTCGAGGACGTCTGGCCCGCAAAATACACCGACTGATCCGCCGGGTTGACTTTCACCGCCCAGACAATGTCGTCCCCGTTGCCGCCGAAATAGGTCGAATAGATCATCGTCGGGTCAATCACCAGCGGCCTCGACCGATCATACTGGCCGGCGGCGAAGCTGACCGTCCGGGCATCCTTGAGCACATAGCCGCCGGAGACCCGCCGGCGTTGTCCGCCGACCTCCTGGTAGAGCAGCGGCGGAGGCTGGCGGACCTCCTCCGCCCCAAGGCCCAGGACCAGGTTGCCGGCCTCATCCAGAGTCAGGCTGTCCACCCCGTCGAAATGCAGCGCAATCTGCCCCGAATCGGCCCCCGGGGCGACAGTCAAATCATATTCCAGCCGCTGCTGGTTGCCGTAATAGACGAGATTGACGCCCGGATACAACTCCTGGACCCGCACCTTCGCATACGTTCCGACGCCGGTCCGCCACCGCCCCGGGTCGCTGCCGACCAGGTAATTGATCGTCCCCGACATCTTCCCATCCCCGGAGGTCCGCGCCTGCGGATTGGCCCCGGCGAACTCCATGCTCAGTCCCCGGGTGGTTGTCCAATGCGAAGCCACAGACCGGGCGCGGTCCGTCAAGGGCGCTCCCTGGGCGCTCGCCTTTTTGGCCAGGACCAGTTGCACCCGGACGGGGGCGATGCGCAATTGGTAATTCAGGCCGCGGGCCACAAACTCTCCCTGGCCGTCCAGCGGTTCGAAGGCCAGAGGCAGGGCGGCAAAGCCATGGCTCGAGCCTGGGACCCCGCCGGCGCCTTGCGCCATGCGGGCCGGTCCCAGGCAGAGCAATCCCGCCCCGAGCGTCAGCAGCGTCAGACCGGTGCCCAGTGCCGAGTGTCGCCGCCGTCGCGCCGCCAAAGCGGAAGGGGCCAGGGGCGGCATCCGTGGTGAACCTGTTCCTTTCGGCTTCGGCTTTGCCGCGCTGCGCAGGGTGTGAAACATAGGGCCTAATAGTCTCTGGTGAAGCCGACGCCGAACTGGAATTTGCCGGCACTGCTGTTGTACTGGTCGTGGTGAATGGGAATGCCGTAATCCAGCCGAATGGGGGCGATCGGAAGGTTGATGCGCAGGCCCAGGCCCCAGTTGTCATCGAAGCCGCTCAGGCTGTAGTAGTACGGCCTCTCGCCCACGTTGCCGATATCGTAAAACAGGGCAAAGCGCAGGCTCAGACCGTGCTCCTGCTCGATGATCGGGATCGAGTACTCGGCCGAGCCGAACCAGTAGGTGTCCCCGCCGATAGGCTCGCCCAAGCCGGGCTGGCGGGGGCTGATGCTGCGATAGGGGTAGCCCCGCAACGAATACATCCCGCCCAGGTAGTAGCGCTCATAAAACGGCACGTCGCCCGACTCCAGGCTCCGGGCGTCCCCGGTCCGTCCCACAACCTCCAGGACGTGCCCCGGCGCAAATCCCTTGAAATACCACGCGCTGTTCAGGTCCAGCTTGTAGAATTCCTTGTCAAAACCGAGCGGCCCCCCGACAAACTCGGTTGCCAGGCTGGTGCGCTGGCCTTTGTTGGGCAGCAGACCGCCCCCCCGGGTGTCGTAAGCCAGGGACCCGCCCACCTTCGACAGCACATGGTAGCCGACCTCGTCCATAACGGCATTGGGGACATTCGGTCTGACCGCCCCCCCCGGCAGGCCGCCCGACGAACCCAGGCCGCCAATGGTTCCAGGCCAATTGGGCTGGGTTGGCGTCGGCGTGTTCCCTTGGTTGACAAACTCGTGGTAGGGCGAGTTGAGGCGAATCCCCACGTCTTCCAGCGTGTAGCTGGCGCTGCCAATGATAAAATCGTTGTTGAACAGCGTGCGCGAGAGGCTCACGCGCCCGCCGGCGCGGATTTCGTCATACATGTTCTCGAGGCTCTGGTAGGCCAGGTCGCGGTAATAGACATCCACCCCCAGGGTCAGCTTGCGCCCCAGGAACCACGGCTCGATGAAGGACATCAGGTAGTCCTGCTGCAGCGTGCCCAGGGCCACGTGAAGACGGAATTTCTGGCCGTTGCCCGTAAACTTGGGCGGGTTGAACAAGTCAAAGTTGCCCTGGTAATACTCGGCAAACCCCACCAGCGATTCTATCGAGCTGTAGCCCGCCCCCACCGTAACGTGGCCCGTATGGCCCTCATCCACGGCGACGACGAGGTTCTTCATGTTCGGGATTTCCGTCGGCTCCGGGTGCGCGTCCACCTTCGAGAAATACTGCATGTTCTCCAGCCGCATCCGGCTGCGCCGCACTCGCACCATGTCGAAGACCTCCCCAGGGGCCACCGCCAACTCCCGCCGGATAACCTTGTCCTTGGTGATCGTGTTGCCGCGAATCTCGATGCGCTCGATAGTGGATTGCTGGCCCTCGTTGATCTGGAACTCCAGGTCCATGGTGCCGGTCTCCGTATTGGGGATGCGAATCAACTTCAGACCGCCCGACGGACTGCCCGAGGTTGTCGTTACGTCGATATACCCCCGCGCGCCGTAGAAATCCTCCACGGCCTCCACGTCCCGCGCGTAGTCCTTCGGCTTGAAAATGTCCCCCACGTCCATCGGCAGCCCATTGGGGCCCAGCCGGGTCTTGCCACCCTTGGCCTGGTTCAACCGGCGCATGCCGGCGATGATCTGCTCCGCGCTGAAAAGCTTGTTCCCGGTGAACCTGACCGAGCCGATTCGGTACTGGCGCCCTTCATAGACAACCAGCCGCACGATCATCTTCCGCGGCGTCGGATTGACAAACTGCACGTCCTTGATCTCGAAATCAACGTAGCCGTGGTCCTGATAAAACTCGGCCAACCGCTCCTTGTCGTCCTCAAATTCCTCCGTTTTCAGAAAGCCGTGGCCCGTAATCCACGACCACATCCAGTGGCGGCGGGTCTTTTTGAACGCTCCGCCGCCCACCAGAAACCCGCCTCGGAGCTTGCGCTGGCTAAAGGCCTTGGCCCCCGCAAATTGCACGTCGACGATCTTCACTTTGGGGCACTCAATGATCTCGAACGTAGCCGTCGCCCGCCCCAGGGCCTCTTCAATGCTGTATTTATACTTGACTTGCGTCTGCGGATAGCCGGCCTTTTGGTAGAGCTTGAAGATCTCCTGCTCGTCGGTGAAGAGCTTGCGCTCATCCAACGGTTCCCCGACTTTGGAGGTGAGCTTCTTGGAGAGCTTGGAGTCCTTGTACTTCTTGTTCCCCGTGAAGCTGATAGCCGCCAGGCGGGGCTTGGCCTGGACGATATAGGTAACCACGAAACCCTTGGGCGTCGGATCGGCCCCAACGCGGATGTTCAGGAAAAAACCCGTGGCGTAGAGGCTGTGGATGTCGTCACTCGAGGCCCCCGGCAAATACGCATCGCCCGGCTTGACCCGAATGTGCGCCCGGATGAGTTCGTCGCTGACCGACACCGGGCCGACGTGCTCGATTTTGACCTCCGCGACCACCTTGCTGGGAATCTGCGCCGGGCTGGCCGGGGCCCAGGCCAAGAGCAGGAGCAACACGCAAAGGCGTAGCGAGGGTCTGATCATTGCATGTTCAGTTTGGCGCGCTTTCGTCGCTGACTTTCGCCTTGCTCTCGAACCGCGTATAGGACCGCAAGAAAGTCAGTTCCACGTCCCCGGTCGGCCCGTTGCGCTGCTTGGCAATCAACAGGTTCACCGGCGCCGCCTCTTCCTCGGCGCCGCCGGCGCCGCCGCTCTCTTCGTCCTCGCTGCTGGGTCTGTACAACAGACCCACCAGGTCCGCATCCTGTTCAATTGCCCCCGATTCCCGCAGGTCGGAAAGCCGCGGCTTGCGGTTCTTTTCCCGTTCCAGCTCCCGGTTCAACTGGCTGAGCACGATCACGGGCACGCCAAGCTCCTTTGCCAGCGACTTGATGCCATTGGAGATGTCCGCAATCTCTTGCTGCCGGTTCTCTGCACGGCGCGCAGTAGAGTGGAGCAGTTGCAGGTAGTCAATCACCAAAAGCTTGATCCCGTATTGCTGGTGCATTCGCCGCGCCTTGGCCCGCAACTGGAGTATCGACAGCCCGGAGCTGTCATCGATGAACAGCGGCGCGTTGGCCAGCTTGCCGGCGGCCCCCGTGAGCTTCGGAAAATCCCGCTCCGCCAGGAACCCCTCGCGCACGCTCCGCATGTTCACCCGCGATTGCGAGCAGAGCATCCGCAGCACCAGCGATTCGGAGGTCATCTCCAGGCTGAACACCCCTACCCCCAGCCTCAGCCCGATCGCCACGTGCTCGGCGATGTTCATCGCCAGCGACGTCTTTCCCATGCTCGGCCGAGCCGCGATGACGATCATCTCCCCGCCGTGCATCCCGCTGGTCATCCGGTCCAGGTCCGGAAACCCGGTGCCAATGCCCGTCAGGGCCCCCTGCCGCTGGTGGAAGCTCTCGATCGTCGTGATGGCCCTCTTGACCAACTCCTTGATCGTGGCGGTCTCGCCCTGCACCCGCGATTCGCTGATGCGCAGAATGTCGCGCTCAACCTCGTCCATCAGCACATCCACCTCCCCCTCATAGTCATAGACCCGTCCAACCACCCCGGTGCAGGTTTGAATCATCTTCCGCAACAGGTACTTCTCCTGCACGATATCCGCGTAATAGCTCAGGTTGGCCGAGGACGGCACCACGTCCGGCAGCGTCGAGAGGTAGGCGATACCCCCAACCTCCTCCAGAAGTTGCCGGTTCTTGAGCCGCTGCTGCAGCGTAATGAGGTCGATCCCCTCCCGGCCGTCGTACATCGCCGCCAGCGCGTTGAATATCGTCTGGTGCCGCAGGTCGTAGAAAACCTCGCCCCCCGCCTTGAACCGCTCGATGCACACCCCCATGCATTCGTTGGGGGCCAGCAGGATGCACCCCAGCACCCCTTGTTCCGCCTCCACCGAATGCGGCGGCAACCGGTCCACTCGAGCCCCCGCAGCAGCCACCGGCTCTTTCCGGCGCCTCCCTTTCATTTCGGGCGGCGCCACCCCATCCTTCCCGGGAGTCTCATTCATCCCCTAAGAAAACGACATTCCCCGCCCCCCGGCAATTCGGAAATTGGCCGAAACCTACTCTGCAATCCAAGCCCCTCGCCCGCCATCGGAAATGGAGTAGTGCTCGACCCGCACGCCTTCTGACCGGTCACAAAATGGACCCTTTGCGTGAATCTCACGCAAAATGCGTGAAAATCACGCAACGCAAGAATTCAAACCCGCGTTTTTCCCGGCTTTTGGCTCTTATTCAGGGCTGGCATCAGGAATGCTCTAAAAAAACGCAAAATCGGGTTGACAGTACGGGTGGTTGCCTTTTAAAGTTCGCCCACTGTCAGCCACAACACAAAAAACGAACCAGCAGAGTTTATGAAGAATCAACGCAAAAAAACCGGGGCGTTTACGCTCATCGAATTGTTAGTCGTCATCGCCATCATCGCCATCCTGGCCGCCATGCTGCTCCCAGCCCTGGCTCGCGCAAAGGCCCGCGCCCAACGCGCCAGTTGCGCCAACAACCTCAAGGAACTGGGCATTGCCTTCAAGACCTGGGGCTTGGACAACAACGATGCCTATCCAATGGTAGTTCCCACGGCCAGTGGCGGCCCGCCCAATCAGACGCAGATCGCTGCCGGGGCTGCAGGAGCCTCGTCAGCGAATTACCTCTACCAGGTCTTCGGCGTGATGTCCAACGAGGTGAGCACTGCCAAGTTGCTGGCCTGCCCGTCGGATTCGGACACCATCGTCCACACAAACCTGCTCATTGTGCCCAACCAAATAGTCAACTACGAGGTGCCCAACTCCGGCGGCCAATACAGCCTCTGTGACCTGAACGTCTCCTATTTCCTCGGCTTGAACGCCGACGAGAACTATCCCCAGATGCTTCTGTGCGGCGACCGCAACATCTACGGCGGCATGAACGCCTTCGCCAATGAGACGGCCACCAGCAACAACAGCTACGGCGATGCTCAACACGGTAACGCCGCCCTCGTCATTATGGGAACCAACTTCCTCAACACCGCGCTTTCCCCGGCCTGGACCGGCAAGATGCACCAGTCCCAAGGCAACATCCTGCTGTGCGACGGCAGCGTGCAGCAGATCAGCAGCTCCCGCCTGCGCGACCAATTCCGCAACTCCGGCGACATGACCCAGACCCCCGGGCCGAACACCTTGCTCTTCCCGTAATTGGTGCTGTCACCTGTCATTGGCAACTCCTAATCAAGGCGCCCGCAAGGGCGCCTTTTTTCTACCCGTCGCCTTTGAGAATACTTGTCGCCATCACGGGGGCCAGCGGCGCCCTCTACGCCCAGCGCCTGCTCGACAACCTCGGTTCTGACCGGCAGCAGGAGCTGCATGTCGTGCTCAGCCGATACGCCCAGGCCGTCATAAACGAAGAGTTGGCCGGGGGCTTGCGCCTGCCGGCGCACGCCAGGCTCCACGGTCTCGAGGACATGCAGGCCCCTTTTGCCAGCGGTTCCAACGCCCCCGATGCCATGGTCGTCATCCCTTGCAGCATGGGCACCCTGGGACGAATTGCCCATGGCTGCAGCCAGGACCTGCTCCTGCGCGCCGCCGATGTGGCGTTGAAAGAGCAGCGGAAGCTCGTCCTGGTTCCGCGCGAAACCCCTCTCAACCTGGTTCACCTCAAGAACCTCGAGTTGCTGTTGCTGGCCGGCGCCACCATCCTGCCCGCCAACCCCTCGTTCTACTCACGCCCCCAAACGGCCGAGCAGGTGGCCGACACCGTGGTGGCGCGGGTCCTGGACCACCTCGGCATCGAGCACGCCCTGGGGGTCAGATGGGGCGAGGAAAAGGAGTAAAGCTACGGATTCGATGTTTCGCACCCTGCGCAAATGGGCTGATTTCGTGAAATTCCCGCACACCGCCTTTGCGCTCCCGTTCGGGTTGGCCGCGATGGCCGTTGCAGCGCGGGACAACCGGGGCTGGCCCGGGTGGAGAAAGTTCGGCCTCATCCTTGCCGCCCTGGTCTGCGCCCGCACCTGCGCCATGACGTTCAATCGCATTGCGGACCGCAAATACGACGCGCTCAACCCGCGCACCGCCGGGCGGCACCTGCCCACCGGCCGGATTACCCTGCCCGGCGCCGTCGCCCTGTGCCTGCTCTCCGGCGCCGGCCTGGTCGGCGCCAGCTTCTTGCTCAACCCGCTTTGCCTCTGCCTGTCTCCTCTGGCCCTGGCCCTGATCTGTTTTTATTCCCTCACCAAGCGGTTCTCCGATTACACCCATTTGTTCCTCGGCCTGGCCCTGGCCCTGGCGCCGGTTGGCGCGTGGCTGGCGGTCAGAGGCAGCGACATCTCCCCCCTCGAACTGGTCCAAATGCTCGTCCTGGCCGCTGTGGTCGTTCTCTGGCTGGCGGGGTTCGACATTATCTACGCGCTTCAGGATTACGAGTTTGACCGCCGGCACGGCCTGCGCTCTCTGGTCGTCGCATGGGGGCCGCAAAACGCCCTTCGGGCCGCCTTCCTGGCCCACCTCCTCGTATGCGGCCTGCTCTTCGCCTTTGGCGTCCTCTGCCGCTTCAGAATCGCCTACCTCGTCGGCTGGATCATCATTGTCGCCTGCTTGCTCCTCGAACACTGGATTGCCCGCCGCCGGAGCCTGAATTGGATACAACTCGCCTTCTTCCGCCTCAATGCCCTCGTAAGCGCTATCTTCCTCATCGTCACCCTGGCCGAAGTCGTCTTCCAGGGCGGCTTCAGACTGCGCTGACTGTTTTTCGGACAGTCCCCGCCCTTTCAACGGAAGCGCAAACTCTCGCCCAGGACCGCCAGGACCAGGCGCATGAGAGCGACGGTGCCGAAGATGAACGCCAGCGCCATCATTCCCTCGCTGATTCCAAACCTGGCCTCTTGCTCCGTGTGCCGCACCGGGATGACAGTCCCAGCCATGAATTCGCTCCGCCTTCCGGCCCCTTTTACGCTGTGCTTCATGGCTGCTGAGCAGCATAATACGGGCCAAACCTATTTTGCTCGCCCAAGGCCGGCAAGAGGGTTATTCTCCCCGCGCAAACGACCTGAGGTGAATTATGGACGAACTGTTGAAGATATTGCAGACCAACGCCCTGGAGCCGCGCGAGAACATCGCCCGGATGCTCGAGTTGTCGGTGGACGAGGTAAACCAGCGGGTTGCCGATTACGAAATGCGCAGGGTCATCCGCGGCTACCAGGCTATCCTGGACGAGGATCAGCTCGGCCTGGACAAGGTCACTGCCGTCATCGAAGTGAAAGTGACGCCCCAGCGCGAGGGAGGCTTCGACACCATCGCCGGCCGGATCAGTCGTTTCCCGGAAGTGCGTTCGGCTTACCTGATGAGCGGCACCTACGACCTGCTCCTGTTCGTCGAGGGCAAGAACCTGAGGGAAGTGGCGGGATTTGTCAGCGAGCGGTTGGCGGCCCTGGAAGGGGTGCTCTCGACCTCGACGCATTTCATGCTCAAGACCTACAAACGCTTTGGGGTCCTCATGTGCCAGGAACACTCCGATGAACGCCTCACCATCACTCCGTAACCGTCTCAACGCCGCCGTCAGGGACATCCCGCCCTCGGGCATTCGCGACTTCTTCGACATCGTCACGACGATGAAGGACGTGATCAGCCTGGGCATCGGCGAGCCGGACTTCGACACACCCTGGCATGTCCGCGAATCCACCGTCTTTGCCCTCGAACGCGGCGCCACCCACTACACCAGCAATCTCGGCTACCCGGAACTGCGCCGCGCATTGGCCGGCTACGTCCGCAAGGTGTTTGGCGCCAATTACGACCCTCAGACCGAGGTGTTGGTCACCGTCGGCGTGAGCGAGGCCCTGGACCTGGCTTTGCGCGCACTGCTCAACCCTGGCGATGAGGTGCTTTACCACGAGCCATGCTACGTCTCCTACCGGGCGACCATCCTCTTTGCCCACGGCGTGCCCGTCGCCGTCGAGACCCGCCCCGAAAACGGCTTTCGCGTCACCCGCCAAATGCTCGAGGCCAAGGTCACCCCCCGCACCAAGGCCCTCATGCTCAATTTCCCCAACAACCCCACCGGCGCCGTTATGGGCCGGGCCGACCTCGTTGACATCGCCGCCTTTGCCCGCCAGCACGACCTCATCGTCATTACGGACGAAATCTACGGCGAACTGACTTATGACACCCCTCACACCAGCCTTGTGAGCCTGCCGGGCCTGCGTGAGCGCACCATCTTCCTGCACGGCTTCTCCAAGGCCTGGGCCATGACCGGCTTTCGACTCGGCTATGCCTGCGCCCCCGCTGAACTCATCGAGGCCATGATGAGAATCCACCAATACACGATGCTCTGCGCCTCCTCCCTCAGCCAGAAGGCCGCTATCGAGGCCCTCGCCCGCCCCGCCTCCGATATTGGCGACATGGTCCAGGAATATCGCCGGCGCCGCAATTTCATAGCCGCTGCCTTCGCCGACATGGGCCTGGACTGCCACCGCCCGCTCGGGGCCTTTTATGCCTTTCCCAGCATCGCCAGGTTTGGCCTCTCCTCCAGGGATTTCGCCCTGCAACTCCTCAACCAGGAAAAAGTGGCCGTTGTCCCCGGCAGCGCCTTTGGCGCCTGCGGCGAGGGCTTCCTCCGCTGCGCTTATGCCACCAGCATGGCCAACGTGAGAGAGGCCATGGCCCGGCTCAAACGGTTTGTCTCCAGGCTGTAGAGAGGGCCGAGGGGCGAGGGTCGAGGCAACGAAGCGCGGCCCCTTCCGCTACGCTTCCTCCGCCTGGCTCAAGCTGGCCAGGATCCCCAGGTCCTCGAGGGTGGTGGTGTCCCCTTTGATCTCGGCCCCGGCCGCGATCTGCTTCAGGAGGCGGCGCATGATCTTGCCCGAACGCGTCTTGGGCAGGGCTTCCGCGAAACGGATGTCCTCCGGCTTGGCCAGCGGACCAATCTCACGCGCTACGTGCTGGCGCAACTCTTCCCGCAGGCCCGCCTCCGGTTGCACGTTGCCCCTGAGGGTAACAAAGGCCACCAGGGCCTGGCCCTTGAGCGCATCGGGCCGCCCCACCACGGCTGCCTCGGCCACCCCAGGGTGGCTCACCAGAGCGCTCTCCACTTCGGCTGTGCCGATGCGGTGGCCGGCGACGTTCAGAACGTCATCGATGCGACCGACTATCCAGTAATATCCGGAGCTGTCCCGCCGGCAGCCGTCGCCGGTGAAATAGGCGGCGGGGACCTCGCCCCAATACACGTCCCGGTATCGCCTGGGGTCGCCCCAGAGACCCCGCAGCATGCCCGGCCAAGGCCGGCGGATGACCAGTTTGCCTCCGCTGTTGGGGGGAACGGCTTTGCCGTTGTCATCCACCACCTCGGGGGTGATCCCGAAGAAGGGCAGCGTGGCCGACCCCGGTTTGGTCGGCGTGGCGCCGGGCAGCGGGCTAATGAGAATCCCGCCCGTCTCGGTCTGCCACCAAGTATCGACGATCGGGCAGCGTTTGCCCCCGATGACTTCATGATACCAAATCCAGGCCTCGGGATTGATCGGTTCGCCGACCGTTCCCAACAAGCGCAACGAGGTCAGGTCGTGCTTCTTGGGCCATTGGGCGCCCCATTTCATAAAGGCCCGGATGGCCGTTGGCGCTGTGTAGAGAATGGTCACGCCGTACTTGCTGATGATCCGCCAGAAACGGTCTGGCTCCGGGAAATTGGGCGCCCCCTCGTAGAGGAGGCTCGTGGCCCCATTGGCCAGCGGGCCGTAAATGACATAGCTATGGCCGGTGACCCAGCCGACGTCGGCGGTGCACCAAAAAACGTCCTCGTCCCGCAAATCGAAGATGTATTTGGCCGTGACCTTGGCGTAGAGCAGGTATCCTCCGGTCGTGTGAAGCACGCCCTTGGGTTTGCCGGTCGAGCCGCTGGTGTAGAGGATAAACAGGGGCGCTTCGCTGTCCATCTTCTCGGCCGGGCAGTCCGCCGAGGCGGATTCCATTTCACGGTGCCACCACAGGTCGCGGCCATCCTGGAACCGGATGTCGTTATGGGCCCGGCGCAGGACGATGACCTTCTCGACCGTCCTGGCCAGCAGGTCCCCTCGGGGTCCCTTGAGCGTCAGCGCCTCATCCACATTCCCCTTGAGGGGCACCACCGTTCCCCGCCGAAAACCGCCGTCGGCCGTGATCACGAGCCTGGCCTGGGAATCCTGGATGCGGTCGGCAACGGACTGCGCGCTGAAGCCGCCGAACACGACGGAGTGGACGGCGCCGATGCGGGCGCACGCGAGCATCGCGATGGCAGCCTCCGGGACCATCGGGAGGTAGATCAGAACGCGGTCCCCCGGCCTGAGGCCCAGCCGTTTGAGGACGTTGCCAAAACGGCAAACCTCGTGGTGCAGTTGCTGGTAGGTCAGTGTCCGCTGCTCCACGGGCCTGTCGGGTCCGGCCGATTCGCCTTCCCAAATCAGGGCGGCTTTGTTTGCGGTGGCCGTCTTCAGATGCCGGTCCAGGCAGTTCCAGGCCGCGTTCAGTTGGCCTCCCACAAACCATTTGGCGAACGGTTCCTCCCACTCCAATACCTTGGTCCAGGGCTTGAACCAGACCAGTTCCTCTTCGGCTTGCCTCCCCCAGAACTCCTCGGGCGAGGCGATGGAGTGGCGGTAAAGCCGCCGGTACTCGCCCAGAGACTTGATGCGGGCCTGCTTGGAGAAACTCTTGGGGGGCGGGAAAAGCCGCTCTTCCTGCAAGATGGATTCGATATCGGACATTATTGAAAGTGGAGCTAATCTCGAGTATTGGCAAACAAAAAAAGTAAGAGGCACTGCCTTGGCTCGACCCGCCCGCCGTCAACTGCCGTTTACCAAAAAACAGCCCGTCTCTCGTCGAGACGGGCTGTTCAATCACGGAAGCCCAGCCTTGAAGCTAGCCCCGATCAGGGGGGAGCGTATGTGCGAGTCGTAACGGGCTGCTGTACGTCCAGATTGGCATTGGGGGGCACGAAACCAGGGGCCAAGGGAACATAAGGCGGGCCGATCGATGGGCCTCTGGAGTCCGTGGTCGAAGAGGAAGAGGCCACCGTTATGGCGCCCGCCTGGTCCAGGATCAACCCCAGAGAGGCGATTTCGACGCCGCCTCTGCCCTCCAAATCGGCCAGTGCCTTGTCGATGCGTGCCTTGAGCTCGGGGAAGGCCAACGACAGGGCGGTGAGGATGGCCTGGTTGGACCCCGGAACGGTGTCGCAGACCGCTACGGCCACAAGCCGATAGCTGCCGGGAACGGCCCGGGAAACCGCTACAACAATCTTGGCCGCCTTGAAAGGAGCGGCAGCAGCGGCCGCTTTGGCGATGGCAACCGCCTGCCTGGGCTGCACTTCAGCGGCTGTCCCGGCGGCAATCGACGCCATTTCGGGAACCGATTTGGAGATCGAGTCGACTACGGCGCAGACGCTGGCTGGACTGGCCTGCAAAGCGGCCTTGACGACGTTAACCGTAGTAACGCTCCAATCACGGGCCTTTGCTTTGTGGACCAACTTGGCCGCTTCTGCCGGCAGTTCCGCCGGAGCGCACTTGCTGAGGGCCGCACTGTACGGGTTGACTTTTTGAACATCACCGGCGACTCCACTCAGAGCGCCAAGACAAACAAAACCTAACAGCGTCATCGCGATTTGTTTCATAGCGTTGCCATATTTCAGACACGAACATACACCGTTTGTTGCACACTTTCTATCTTCTGACACTTCACTTTTACCATCCCCCCCCAAGGGCGTCAACAAGAAATTGCAAGATTTTTTCCCCTTGTGCAAGGCCTCGGGTGGCGGCGGGACCGGGCGCCTCACTCCATGCGCGCCGGCTGGTTTCAGGGCGCAACGGCGCGCGCGGAGAGGCGCGCCCGCCTGCTTTGATGAGCTATGGAAATCAGGAGGATAATACAAGCTGAACAAAAGAGGCTCGCGAAGCGGTTTTGCGGGCGGGCAACGGTTGGCGGGGGCACAAAAAAGGGAAAGTATTGGCCAAGGCATGTTGAGATTTTTCTCCTCGAACCGCTATGAGTGAGAATGATGGAAATTGAACGCACAATCAAGTATGACGCGGACCGGGTGAAGGGGTTTGGCAAGGAAGTCATGGGCGTGTCCGGATGCGAGCAGCTGGAGAGTTGCATTCAGTGCGGCACCTGCTCGGGGGTCTGTCCGTTGAGCATCTACATGGATTATACGCCGCGCCAGGTGATGGCGCTGACGCGGGGCGGCTTTAAGAGGGAGGTGTTGCGGAGCCACACGATTTGGCTCTGCGCCTCCTGCTATGCCTGCACGGTCGAGTGCCCGCGCGAGATCCGGATTACGGACATCATCTATGAACTGAAGCAGCGGGCCATTCACGAGGGGATATATCCCAAGCGGTTCCCCATCCCGGTGCTGGCGCGGGAGTTCAGCGAGATGGTGCGGAGGAACGGGCGGATCACGGAGATGTTGTTGGTAATGAGACTATTCCTGAAAACCAACCCCTGGGCCGCCATGGGCAATTGGCGGATGGGTCTGGACCTGCTCAAGACGGGCCGGCTCTCGCTGGCCACCGAGAAGATCAAGGGGCGGCGGGACCTGGCCCGGATGCTGGATGCGGTTGATGCGGAGAAAGGAGCCCAAGCGTGAAGTATTCCTATTTTCCAGGCTGTTCCCTCAAGGGGCTGGGCCGGGCCTACGAGGAATCGTTGTTGCCGGTGTTCAAGCACCTGGGGGTGGAATTGGAGGAGTTGGAGGACTGGAATTGCTGCGGGGCGACCGCTTACATGGCGGTGGACGAGGGCAAGGCGTGCGTGCTGGCGGCGCGCAACCTGGCCCTGGCGCAGCAGAGCGGCCACGTGCAGATGCTCGCTCCTTGCGCAGCCTGTTACCTGGTCTTGAACAAGGCCCAGCATTACCTGCATGACTCTCCGGCGATGAGGACGACTGTGGATCACGCCCTGGGCACGATCGGGTTGAAGTTCAGCGGGGCGCTATCGGTGCGCCACCCGCTGGATGTGCTGCTCAATGACGTGGGCCTCGAGGCGGTCAGACAGAAGGTCCGGCGTCCGTTATCGGGCCTCAAGGTGGCGCCCTATTACGGCTGCCAGATGGTGCGGCCATACGCGACCTTCGACGACCAATACAACCCGACGACCATGGACCGTTTGATCGAGGCCCTGGGCGCGAGCGTGGTCCGCTATCCCCTCAAGACCAAGTGCTGCGGCGGCAGCCTGACCGGCACCGTGCCCGAGGCAGGGGTCCGCATGGTCTATATCCTCCTCAACGAAGCCCGCAAGCGGGGCGCCCACTGTCTGGCGACGGTTTGCCCGTTGTGCCAATTCAACCTTGACGCTTACCACGCGCAGGTGACCTCTCAATACGGGGACGTGATGATGCCGACGGTTTATTTCACGCAACTCATGGGCCTGGCCTTCGGCCTCGAACAACAGGGGCTGGGTTTGGGCCGCGCCGCCGTGCCCTTCAAATGGCGCCCGGGGACGGTCCCGAGTCCGCAGCCCGAGGTCCAAAGCGGCGAACCGCAACTCAAAGCTCAGTCCTCATGAAAACAGGAAACGGCAGTCACGAAGTTCGGATCGGGTTTTACATCTGCCATTGCGGGCACAACATCGCCGCCATGGTGGATTGCCCGGAGGTGGCCAGATACGTCGAGGGCCTCCCCGGGGTGGCACTGTCGCGCGACTATAAGTATATGTGCTCGGACCCCGGCCAGGAGCTCATTCAGAAGGACATCCGGGAATTCGAGCTCAACCGCGTGGTGGTCGCCTCCTGCTCGCCGCTCCTGCACGAGCACACTTTCCGAAGCGCGACCCAGGCCGGCGGGTTGAACCCGTTCTTCTTTCACATGGTCAATATTCGCGAGCACGATGCATGGGTCCATACCGACCGCCAGGAGGCCACCGCCAAGGCCAAGGCCCTGGCCAGGGCCGCCATTGCCCGCGTCGCCCACCACAGCGCCCTGGAGGTCAAGAAAGTCCCCATCCATCCCGATGTCCTGGTCGTGGGCGGCGGCATCGCCGGCATTCACTCCGCCCTGACCCTGGCCAACGCAGGCAAGAAAGTCTATCTGGTCGAGCGCGAACCGTCCATCGGCGGCCACATGGCCAGGTTCGACAAGACCTTCCCCACGCTGGACTGCGCGGCCTGCATTCTAACGCCGAAGATGTCGCAAGTGGGGACCCACCCGAACATCACCCTCCTGACTTACAGCCAGGTCGAAGGAGTCGCCGGCTACGTCGGCAATTACAAGGTCAAAATCCGCCGCAAGGCGCGGTTTATCGATGAGGACAAATGCACCGGCTGCCAGCAGTGCGCCGAACGCTGCCCGGTCCAGTACAAGTCCTACCCCTGCCTGCCCGGCGCCGGGGGCAACGGCACAGGCCATGGGTTGCCGCTGGAGCCGGAACTGGAGCCGGGGCTCAAAACGATTGTGGACCGGGCGCTGGACATGCACCAGCCGGTCCAGGCCCCGCTGAACTCGGTCATGCAGGAGCTCACCTCAGCGGACCGGAGGTCGCCCAGCCGGGAAGCAACGCGGGCGCCGCTGATCTCCGTGCTGCAGGACATCAACCGCGACGTGGGCTACCTGCCGGAGCCGGCCCTGCGGTATGTGAGCCGGCGAACGCAAGTCCCGCTGGTTTCGGTTTACCATGTGGCGACGTTTTACAAGGCGTTCAGTCTCCAGCCCCGGGGCCAGCACGTCATTCGCGTGTGCCAGGGCACCGCTTGCCACGTGCGGGGCGCCGGCCGCGTGTTGGAGGCCATCAAAGGCCAGCTCCAAATCGAGCCCGGCCAAACCACCCAGGACCGCAAGTTCACGCTGGAAACGGTCAACTGCCTGGGCACCTGCGCGCTGGCGCCGGTGGTCACCATTGACTCGAACTACAGCGGCAATGTGACCGCCTCCAAGGTCAAGCAAATCCTCAAGCCCTATGCCTGAAAAGGAGACTGCCATGGCAACCAAACTGACCTCTTGCGGCGAGTTGGACGCGTATCGGAAGACTCTCTGTGCGAAGCACGACCCCAATCGCACCTGTATTACCGTGTGCGGCGGCACCGGCTGCCGCGCCTGCCGGGGGCTGGACGTGGCCGAGTCCTTCCGCCAAGTCATCCGCGACCAGGCCCTCGAGGGCAAGGTCGACCTCCGCGTTACCGGCTGCCTCGGTTTCTGCGAGAAGGGACCCGTGGTCACCATCCGGCCCAAGGGCCTGATCTACGTCAAGACCACGCCCCAAGACGCGAAGGAGGTCGTCGAAAAAACCGTCCTCCGCGGCCAAGACGTCGAGCGGCTCTTCCTGAAGGACCCCCAAACGGGCAAGCGGCAGCGCACCCGCGAGGAGATTCCGTTCTACAAGAACCAGATGCCGCTCATCTTCGGCGCCAACTTCGAGTTGGACCCCCAGAACATCGACGACTACATACGGCTGGGGGGCTACACCGCGCTGGCCAAGGCGCTGGCCGCCATGAAACCGGAGGAGGTCATCGAGGCGGTGTCCCGGTCCGGACTGCGGGGCCGGGGGGGCGCCGGCTTCCCTGCCGGCGTCAAATGGGCCTCCTGCCGCAAGGCGGAGGGCAACGGCAAGTACATTGTCTGCAACGCCGACGAAGGAGACCCGGGCGCCTACGCCAACCGCAGCCTCATGGAAGGCAACCCCCACAGTGTCGTCGAGGGGATGATCATCGGCTCCTTCGCCATCGGGGCGCACGAGGGCTTTATCTATGTGCGCACCGAGTATCCCCTGGCGGTCGAGTTGATGTATAAAGCCATCGCCGATGCGCGGGCCTTGGGGCTCTTGGGCCGGAATATCCTGGGCAGCGGCCACAGCCTGGACCTGGAAATCAACCGCGGCGGCGGCGCTTTCGTATGCGGGGAGTCCACGGCCTTGATGGCCTCGATCGAGGGCCGGCCCGGCGAACCCCGCGCCAAGCACGTCCACATGGTGGAACGCGGTCTCTGGGACCGTCCCACGGTCCTGAACAATGTTGAAACGTGGTCCAACGTGCCTTTGATTATCAACCGGGGACCGGAGTGGTTTACGACCATCGGCACCGGCAACGTCAAGGACAGCCCTTGGGGCGGGAGCAAGGGCACGAAGATATTCTCGCTGGTGGGCAAAGTCAACAACACCGGCCTGGTCGAGGTGCCCATGGGCACAACCCTGCGCAAAATCATCTACGACATCGGCGGCGGCATCAAGGACGGCAAGAAGTTCAAAGGCGTCCAGACCGGCGGGCCCTCGGGGGGCATCCTGGGGGAACGGCATCTGGACCTGCCCATCGATTACGATCAATTGGTCGAGGTCGGCTCGATGATGGGTTCGGGCGGCATGATCGTGATGGATGAGGACAACTGCATGGTGGACTTTGCCCGCTTCTTCCTCGCCTTTCTCGAAGACGAGTCGTGCGGCAAATGCACCCCATGCCGCGAGGGCGTCACGCAGATGCGGCAACTCCTGGAGCAGATCGGCGCCGGCAAGGCCACCCTTGCCCACCTTGATTTGCTCAAGGACCTGGCCGAAGTGGTCCAGGAGGCCTCCCTCTGCCAACTGGGCGCGACCGCGCCCAACCCCGTCCTGACCACGCTCAACTATTTCCGCGAGGAGTACGAGGCCCACATCCGCGACGGCAAATGCCCCGCCGGCGTCTGCAAGGCGCTGGTCTCCTATCACATTGACCCGGAGAAATGCACCGGCTGCACGCTGTGCGCCCGCAATTGCCCCGGCGGCGCCGTGCAGGGCGAAAAGAAACAACCGCACCGCATCATTCTGGAAAAGTGCAGCAAATGCGGCATCTGCTACGACGCGTGCAAATTCGACGCGGTGGTCCGCAACTAACGAACGAGCAAAACCAGGAGCCACTATGATCAAGCTGGCCATCAACGGCAAGGCAATCACCACCGAAACCGGACGCACGGTGCTCGAGGTCGCTCGCGAAGCGGGGATTGACATCCCCACCCTCTGCTCTCATGAGTCGCTGCCCCCCTACGGCTCGTGCCGTTTCTGTATCGTCGAGGTCCGCCAGCGCGGGCGAACCCGCATGCAAACCTCCTGCACCCTGCCCGTGGCCGAGGGCATGGAGGTCCAGACGCACTCGGCGCGGGTGCTCAAGGTCCGGATGATCCTGGTCGAACTGATGCTGGCCCGCTGCCCGGAATCTCCGGTGCTGCGCGAGATGGCGCGCGAGATCGGCGTGCCCCACTGCCGGTTCGAGCGCGTCCGCGGCGAGAAAAGCGCCTGCCACCTCTGCAAGGCCTGCGCGCTGGTCGCCGAGATGCCCCTGAAGCCCGCCGAGGGCTTGCCCAGCACCTTCGTCAACCGCAGCGGCTGCATCCTGTGCGGGATGTGCGTGCGGCTGTGTGACGACGTGATGAAGATCGGCGCCCTCGGTTTCGAGGGCCGCGGAATGCGCCGGCGTGTCACCACCCCGTTCCGGGAACCCTCCGAATTCTGCGTCACCTGCGGCGCTTGCAGTTCCATCTGCCCCACCGGGGCCATCGAGTTGCTCCGCGTCCGGCCCCAGGAACCGCGGCCCATCCCGGCTGAGTTCGACTTCGGCCTGGCCAACCGCAAGCCCATCTATATCCCGTTCCCCCAGGCGGTGCCGCGCGTGCCAGTCATTGACAAGGAGGTTTGCGTCAACTTCATGACGGGCGGCTGCAAGATTTGCGAGGACAATTGCCAGGCCAAGGCGATTGACCACCTGCAGCAGGACCGCATCCAGGAAGTCGAGGTGGGCACCGTCATCGTCGCCACCGGATTCAAGACCGTGGACCCGCGGCGGATGGCCTATTACGGCTACGGGGTTTTCCCCGGGGTCTATAGCGCCCTGGAGGTCGAGCGCCTGGTCAATGCCTCCGGACCCACCGGCGGAGAGGTGCGCCTCCGCGATGGGCGCACGCCCAAGTCGGTCGGCATCATCCATTGCGTGGGTTCGCGCGACAAGAAGACCAACCGCTGGTGCTCGCGCGTTTGCTGCATGTACTCGCTCAAGCTGGCGCATTTGCTTCTGGAGCACACCGGGGCGGAGATTTACAACTTTTACATCGATATGCGCACCCCGGGCAAGGGCTACGAGGAGTTCTACGACAAGCTCCTGGAAGAGGGGGTCCAGTTCATCCGCGGGCGCGTGGGCGAGGTCACCGATTGGGCCATGACTCCGGACGAAGAAGGCAAGCTCGTCATCCGTGTCGAGGACACCCTGGCCGGGTTCGTCCGCCGCATCCCCGTCGATATGGTCGTGCTCTCCACGGGCCTGGAGCCGCAGGCCGACGCCCAGGAAGTGCGGCGCCTCTTCAACATGAGTTGCGGCTCCGAAGGCTTCTTCCTGGAGCGGCACCCCAAGCTGGCCCCGGTCAACACCTTCACCGACGGCGTGTTCCTGGCGGGGGCCTGCCAGGGGCCGCGCGACATTCCCGACACGGTCGCGCAGGCCGGCGCTGCGGCCGCCGAGGCGTTGGTCCTTATTGACAAGGGTTTCACCGAGCAGGAGCCCAACACGGCCTACATCCTGGAAGAGGAATGCTCCGGCTGCAAATCGTGCGTGGCCCTTTGCCCTTACACCGCCGTCACCTTCGACGAGGCCAAACAGAAGGCCGCCGTTAACGAGGCCCTCTGCAAAGGGTGCGGCACCTGTGTCGCCTCGTGCCCCTCCGGCTCGATCGGCCAGCACCTCTTCGAGGACAAAGAGGTGTTCAGCGAAATCGACGGTGTTCTGGCTGATTAGGAACCCTAGTCAAAGAGCGTCCCGACCCCATGAACGAAATCCCATCCCCCGCCCCCGCCCCCGCCCCTTGGCGGCCGCGCATTATCGCCTTTTTCTGCAACTGGTGTACCTACACCGCTGCCGACTTGGCGGGCGTCTCGCGCCTGAAGTACGCCCCCAATGTCCGGGTGATCCGGCTGATGTGCTCCGGCCGCGTGGACCCGCAATTCATCGTCGATGCCCTGGCCAAGGGGGCCGATGGGGTCCTGGTCGGCGGCTGTCATCCCGGGGATTGCCACTATGTCGAGGGCAACTACAAGATGCTCCGCCGCTTCCGGCTGCTGCGGCGGCTCCTCAAGAACATGGGCATCGAGCCCGAGCGCATCCGCTTGGAATGGATTTCCGCCGCCGAAGGGGAGAAGGTCAAGCGCGTCGTCAATGAATTGACCGATGCAGTCCTCAAACTAGGCCCGCTCAACCTCTCTCAAAAGGCCGCCGATTGGGACAAGGAGCTGGCTGCGCTGGAAGAGAATATCAAAGCCGCCGAGGCCGAGCCTGCGGCGGCCTGAGAGAACCCGGAACCCGAAACAAGTTCGTATGGCAAAACCCAAAGTAGCGTTCTACTGGTGCGCATCCTGCGGCGGCTGTGAAGAAACGGTGGTCGACATGGCCGAGGACATCCTCGGGGTTGTCGAGCAGGTGGACATCGTCCTGTGGCCGGTGGCCATGGACTTCAAGTACAAGGACATCCGCGCCATGGCCGACCAGTCGATCACGGCCACGCTGCTCAACGGGGCCATCCGCTCCACCGAGCAGGAAGAGATGGCCCGTCTCCTGCGCCGCAAGAGCCGGTTTCTCATTGCTTACGGCTCGTGCGCGGTCAGCGGGGGCATTCCCGGCCTGGCCAATCAATTTGCCCTCGAGCAAATCCTCCAGTTCAACTACGAGCAGGCGCCGACACTGGTGAACGAATCGAAGACGCGCCCGCAATTGAGATTCCGCGAAGACGGGCGCGAGGTCACCTTGCCGGCGCTCCATCAGGTTGTCCGCTCGCTGGACCAGGTGGTCGAGGTGGATTATTACGTTCCGGGGTGTCCGCCCACGCCCAAGATTACCAAGGCGGCCCTGGGGGCGCTCCTGGAGGGCAAGCTGCCGCCCAAGGGCTCGGTCCTGGCCCCGGACGTCGCCCTTTGCGACGAATGCCCCCGCAAACAGACCCGTCCTGCCGATCTGAGCTTCTCCCAGTTCAAGCGCCCGCACCAGTTGCTGGCCGACCCGGAGTTGTGTTTCCTGGCGCAGGGCGTGGTTTGCATGGGGCCGGCCACGCGCAGTGGTTGCGGGAGCCAATGCGCCGCCGGCAACATGCCCTGTACCGGCTGCTTTGGGCCGACCTCACGCGTTCACGACCAGGGCCTTAAAATCCTCTCCGCCCTGTGCGCCAACATCGCCTCCCGGGAGGAGTCCGAGATCGACCAGGTGCTCGAGGGCATTCCGGACCCGGTCGGCACCTTCCACCGTTACGGTCTGGCCAAGAGCCTCTTGCGCCGCAGGGTGGATTTGCCGGCGCCCGATGGCGCAAAGGCCGGCCAGGGTTAGGATTAGGAGCCAGATTGTGAACGGACCTATGAATTCAGCGACTCAACAAGCCTGGAATGAAGGGGCGGCGCGCGCCAATGCCGCGGCCGAGACCCAACGCCGCCGTGTCCTCATCGAGCCTATCACCCGCCTGGAGGGCCACGGCAAGATCGACATCTTCCTGGACGACAAGGGCGACGTGGAACGGGCCTACATGCAGGTGCCCGAATTGCGCGGATTCGAGGTTTTTTGCCTCGGCCGCCCGGCCGAGGAGATGCCCCAGATCACCAGCCGCATTTGCGGGGTCTGCCCCACGGCCCACCACATGGCCTCCACCAAGGCGCTGGACGACCTCTACCAGGTCCAACCGCCCTCGGCGGGCCGCAAGGTCCGCGAGCTGGTTTATAACACCTTCATGCTCGAAGACCATGCCCTGCATGTCTTTGTCCTGGGCGGACCCGACTTCATCGTCGGACCGGAAGCGCCGCCCGAGCAGCGCAATATCCTGGGCGTCATCCAGAAGGTCGGAATCGAGGCGGGCAAGAGAGTGATCGCGACGCGCCGGCGGCTGCGGGAGGTCATCGCTTATTTTGGGGGCAAGGTCGTCCATCCGGTTTTGGGCCAGCCCGGCGGGGTCAGCAAGGCCCTCAATCCCAAAGACCTGCCCCAGATGCAGCAACTGGCCCAGGATGGCCTCGACTTTGCCCTCTGGACGCTGGAGGTCTTCAAATCTATCGTCCTGGCCAACCCCGACTACCTCAAGCTCATCACCTCGGAGGCATACACGCACAAGACGTGTTACATGGGAATGGTCGACGAGCGCAACCATGTCAACTTCTATGACGGCAAACTGCGTGTCGTCGATTGCAATGGCGCCGAGGTCTGCAAGTTCGCCGCCCAGCAGTACCTCGATTATGTGGCCGAGCATGTCGAGCCCTGGAGTTACATGAAGTTCACTTTCCTGAAGCCGCGCGGCTGGAAAGGATTCGTCGAAGGGCCTGACACCAGCGTTTATGCGGTCGCCCCATTGGCCCGGCTCAATGTCGCGGACGGCATGGCGACGCCCAGGGCCCAGGCTGCATACCAGGAGTTTTACAAGACGCTGGGCGGCAAGCCGGTCCACCACACCCTGGCGAACCATTGGGCGCGCGTCATCGAGATGATTTATGCGGCCGAGCGCATGCACGAGTTGGTCCACGATCCCGAAATTGCCAGCCCGGACGTGCGGCGTGTGCCCGCGTCGGTGCTCAAGGAGGGCATCGGTGTGGTCGAAGCCCCGCGCGGCACTCTCTTCCATCATTACCAGACTGACGAGCGCGGCCTGATTCGGGCCCTCAACCTCGTGGTGGCCACGGGCAACAACGCCGCCCGCATTGCCATGAGCGTCGAGCGGGCCGCCAAGAGCCTCATCAAGGGCGGCCATGTCACCGAGGGCCTGCTCAACAAGGTCGAGATGGCCTTTCGCGCTTACGACCCCTGCCTGGGCTGCG